>Ga0308009_10000098_pt1 | contig 79625 bp, 76 predicted proteins | sample Neamet127_FD_203134 | JGI IMG/M metagenome (GOLD analysis project Ga0308009, IMG submission 203134) | Marine microbial communities from water near the shore, Antarctic Ocean - #127 | ecosystem: Environmental > Aquatic > Marine > Unclassified | place: Southern Ocean | collected 2014-07-24 | reverse complement strand
ACGGAATTGGAATTGATGTAATAGGACTGGCAGCGGTGTCGGGCATACACAAAGTTATTTTTGCAGCACCTTAAAGCAAAACAATATCGTATTGTTCCTGTGCCATCGCGGCTTCGGATTGCAGCGAGATCGGCTTGCCGATGAAGTCGCTCAATCCGGCCAGATGCTGGCTTTCCTCATCGAGAAACAGCTCGATCACCTTGGGCGAGGCAATCACCCTGAATTCGCGGGGATTGAACTGGCGCGCCTCACGCAGGATTTCGCGCAGGATGTCGTAACCGACGCTGCGTGCCGTCTTGACCACGCCTTTTCCCATGCAGGCGCTGCAGGGCTCGCACAACTGATGCGCCAGTGACTCGCGGGTCCGCTTGCGGGTCATCTCCAGCAGGCCCAGCGCCGAAAAACCATTGACATGGGTTTTGATTCGGTCACGCGCCAGTTGCTTCTGGAATTCGGCCAGCACAGCGTCGCGGTGGCTGGCCTGCACCATGTCGATGAAATCGACGATCACAATGCCGCCGAGGTTGCGCAGGCGCAGTTGGCGCGCAATCGCCAGCGAGGCCTCGAGGTTGGTTTTGAAGATGGTGTCGTCGAAATTACGCGCGCCGACAAAACCGCCGGTATTCACATCCACCGTGGTCAGCGCTTCGGTCTGGTCGATGATCAGGTAGCCGCCCGATTTGAGGTCCACGCGCCGACCCAGCGCCTTGGCAATCTCCTCATCGATGTTGAAGAGGTCAAAAATCGGGCGCTCGCCGCTGTGCAGTTGCAGCCGTTGCAGCGTCGCCGGCATGAACTCGGTGGCAAACAGCTTGAGCTGTTCGAACTGCTCGCGCGAATCGATGCGTATGCTCAGCGTGTTTTCCACCACCATGTCGCGCAGCACGCGTTGCAGCAGGCTCAGGTCCTGGTGCAGCACCGACGTCGGCGGCAGCCGGAGTGCGGCATCCTTGATGCGTGACCAGGTCTTGCGCAGGTAGGCGATGTCCTCACCCAGCTCCGCGTCCGTCGCGTCCTCGCCGTTGGTGCGAAGGATGAAGCCACCCATGTCGTCAGTCAGGGCCTGCAGGCGCCGTCGCAGCTCCTCGCGCTGCGCTGACGGAATTTTCTGCGACACGCCGATGTGCTTGTCCTGCGGCAGAAACACCAGCAACCGGCCCGCAATACTGACCTGCGCCGTCAGCCTGGCGCCCTTGGTGCCTATCGGGTCCTTGAGCACCTGCACCATGATGGCCTGGCCCTCGAACAACTGTTTTTCTATGGGCTGTGGAGCCGCCGGGCTGGATGCGCCGTCGGCGTCGGCATGGCGGCTGTTGATGCTGCTCATCAGGTCGGCCACATGCAAAAACGCCGCCCGTTCCAGACCGATGTCGATGAAGGCCGACTGCATGCCGGGCAGCACGCGGACCACCTTGCCGAGGTAGACGTTGCCGACCAGGCCACGCTCCAGCGTGCGTTCAACGTGCAGTTCTTGCACCGCGCCGTATTCAACCACGGCGACACGGGTTTCCTGGGGTGACCAGTTGATCAGGATGTCTTGTTGCATGGTGGTGTCTTTATATTTTCAGCCCGGCCGCGCGCAGCAGTCCGGCCGTTTCATGCAGGGGCAAACCCATGATGCCCGAATAACTTCCATTGATATGACTGATGAACATCGCCACCCTGCCCTGCACCGCGTAGGCGCCGGCTTTGCCCATCGGCTCACCAGAGGCCACATAAGTTCGTATCTGCGCCTGGCTCATGGGCGCAAATGTCACCCGCGACACGCTCAGGGCCTGCAGACGCTTGCGTCCGTATTGCACCGCCACGGCGGTTAACACGCGGTGCGTGGTGCCGGCCAGTTCGCCCAACATGCGCACTGCATCGTTGTCATTGTCGGGCTTGCCGTAGATGCGCCTACCCAGTGCCACCGTGGTGTCCGAACACAAGACCGGCGCAGGCGGCAAGCCACGCTTTTTCAAGCGGGCGACGGCAGCGTCGAGCTTGAGCTGCGTGACGCGCTGTACATAGACGGTCGGCGACTCGCCGCCAAGCACGGTTTCCAGCGACTCACTGTCCTCGCTGGCGTCCGCCAGCAAGAGCTCACAAGAAACGCCGAGTTGCTCCAGCAATTGCCTCCGCCGCGGGCTTTGCGACGCGAGATAAATGAAGTCGGTCATGTTTCGGGTCACGAAGCGGGCAGCATCATTCACGATGGTACGGATGATTCACCGTGATGCTCCAGGCGCGGTACAACTGCTCAATCAGCAACACACGCACCATGGCATGCGGCAGGGTCAGGTCCGACAGGCGCAGGCGCTCGTGCGCCGCTTGCTTGAAGGCCGGGTCCAGTCCGTCCGGCCCGCCAATGACGATGGCCACGTCATCGCCGCCCAGTTGCCAGCCCGTCAGCCGCGCCGACAGCGCCACCGTGGTCACGGCCGTGCCGCGCTCGTCCAACGCAACGATGCGTGTGCCTTTGGAAATCACGCCTTCAATGCGCTGGCGCTCGGCAGCCAGCAGGTTGTCCAGAGTCTTGGAAGCGCGCGGCTCGGTCTTGACGGCCTTGAGCTCGACCTTGAGTTCAGGCGGAAAACGCTTGGCGTAGTCGTCGTAGGCAGTCTGCGCCCAGTCGGGCACCTTCTGGCCGACGGCGACGATCGTCAGCCTCATTGGCTCCGGGTGGTGGTTTTCCGGGCGGCAGGTTTTTTGGCTGCGGTTTTAGCCGCGGTCTTGGCGGCAGTCTTCCGAGCCGCCACTTTTTTGGTGGCCGGAATTTTCACAATGGGTGTCTTGGCTGCGGTCTTCTTTGCAGCCGGTTTGCTTGCCGGCTCGGTCACCGGCGCAGTCGCATTGCGTTTGGCGGTCCAGTCGTTGGTCTTGCCGACACGGCCAACATAGGTGCCGTCGTCGGTGCGCGCGGCTTTTTTCGCAGCGGGTTTGGCTGCCACTTTTGCGGGCGGCTTCGCCGATTTGGCGGTGGGTTTGCCAGTTGCGCGGCCTTTGGCCGGCCTGGCCACTTCCTCGGGCTCGGGTTTGGAGGCCTTGACCAGCGGCGCCGGCGCACCGAGTTTGAGCTTGACCGGCTTGTCGCCCCAGAGTTCTTCCAGGTGGTAATACTGGCGAATGGTCGGCTGCATGATGTGCGCCACGGCCGCGCCGCAATCCACGATGATCCATTCGCCGTTTTCTTCGCCCTCGATGCGCGGCTTGGAGAAGCCGGCGTCACGCACCGCATCCCGCACGCTGGCGGCCAGTGCCTTGGTCTGGCGATTGGAGGTGCCCGAGGCGATGATCACGCGCTCGAACAGTGAGGTGATGTGTTCCGTGTCATACACCTGGATGTCCACCGCTTTCACATCTTCCAGGCCATCGATGATGGCTCGCTGCAGTTTCTGGACGTCTTTTTTGGCAGCGGTGGTGTTGGCGGGGGTGGAGGTCATGCAGTGTGGGCTTCAATAAAAATAAAGGATTCGAATCAGGGTGAAATATAGAGACGATGGCGCTCAATATAACGCGCAACCGGCTCGGGAACCAGCCGGGCCAGGCCTTGCGGGGTCGCGGCGCCCGAAGCGATCTGCCGCCGGATGTCGGTGGCGCTGAGGGGCATCAGGGGCAACTGGAGGGGCACAAGGGGGTGTGGCAGCCTGATTTGGGGGTCAAATCCGGCCTCAGCCCTTGCGGGATGTGCGCGGTCTGCTATACAAATTATAGCTATTTGAACCAGGGCTTGCCAGCGGTGCCAGCTTTTGAGCGCCGCAAACTGGTCTTTGCCAATGATCAGGTAGAACTGGGCACTCGGATTTTCGGCCTGCAGCGCCTCCAGCGTGTCGATGGTGAAGCTCGGTCCGGCGCGCCGGAGTTCGCGCGTGTCGACCTGCACCCGCTCCAGGCCGTCAAACGCCAGCTGGCTCATGGCCAGCCGGTGTTCGGCTTCGCTGAGCGCCCTGTCCTTGTACCAGGCCTGCCCGGTGGGAACGACCAGCAAAGTATCAAGCTGCAGTTGGGCCACCGCCGCCTGGGCCAGTGCCACATGGGCCAGATGCGGCGGGTCGAATGATCCGCCGAACATGCCGATGCGTGGGGCCCTGGTTGCGGCTGCGCTCAAAGCCAGTCCCGCCGTATCAAAAACTCTTTGTGCAGGCGCTCTTCGGCCGACCCGGCCTCCAGCGGCCGCTGGTAGGACCAGCTCACCAGCGGCGGCATGGACATCAGAATGGACTCGGTGCGCCCGCCCGACTGCAGGCCGAAATGGGTGCCGCGGTCCCACACCAGGTTGAACTCGACGTAGCGGCCGCGGCGATAGAGCTGAAAATCACGTTCACGCTCGCCATAAGCCATAGCATTGCGGCGCTCGACGATGGGCAGGTAAGCCGGCAGGAAGGCATCGGCCACCGATTGCATCATGGCCAGGCTGCGCTCGAATCCCAGTTCCTGGAAGTCATCAAAAAACACGCCGCCTATGCCGCGCTGCTCGTCGCGGTGCTTGAGGTAGAAATACTCGTCGCACCAGGTCTTGAAACGCGGGTACTTGTCTTCACCGAAAGGCGCCAGCGCATCGCTGCAGGTTTGGTGAAAGTGCCGCGCATCCACTTCAAAGCCGTAATACGGCGTCAGGTCCATGCCGCCGCCGAACCAGCAGGCGCTGGGCCCGGTCGCCGGCGTCGCGACCAGCATGCGCACGTTCATGTGCACCGTCGGCACGTAGGGGTTGCGCGGGTGAAACACCAGCGACACGCCCAGCGCTTCAAATGGCGCGCCGGCCAGTTCGGGCCGGTGCTGCGTCGCCGAAGGCGGCAGCCGCGGGCCGCGCACGTGCGAGAAGCCGCAACCCGCGCGCTCGAACACCTCGCCCCCTTCCAGAATCATGGTGATGCCGCTGCCCTGCAAGGTCTCACCGGGCGCCTTTTCCCAAGGATCGACAGCAAACACGCCGCCATCGATGGCGGCAATGCTGCCGGTGATGCGCTGCTGCAGCGCCAGCAGGTAGCTGCGGACGTCAGAAGAATCGGTCATGGTCGTCATTTCACAATGGTATCGGCCTGGGGACGGCCCGAACTGATCAAACGCACCGGGGCAGCGCGTTCGTGATGCAGGCCCCGGCAATCCTGCAGGTACAGCGCCATGCGTGCCAGGTCATGCTCTTCGTCCCCCGTCAGGCGCACAAAATCCAGAAACACCAGGCGCTTGCGTGAATAGTCGAGGCCCGCCAAGCCCACGGGCACATCGGCAGCCAGTGCCAGCCGGTAAAAGCCGCTACGCCAGCCTGCGGTGAGCCGGCGCGTACCTTCGGGTGCCAGCGCGAGCCAGAAATACTCGCCACGGGCCTTTTTCTGTTGCATCAACGCCGCCATCTGGCCGACCACGCCATGCGGGGCCAAGCGGCTGATGGGCACCCCGCCCACCCAGCGCAGCCAGGCGCCAAAAAGCGGAACACGAAACAAGGTGTCCTTGCTCCAGAACTGCACCGAAATGCCGACGACCCATTTCAGCAGGATGGCGATGGGGAAATCCCAGTTCGAGGTGTGCGGGTACACCACAATCACCCCCTGCTGCGTCGGCAGGCCCTGGAAGTCCACGCGCCAGCCGAGCAAACGCAGCAGCCAGCGGGCCAGCCCGCTCCCGCGGAACTGCACGGGATACGGTGGCTGGAAATCCATGCCCATCAGGGCTTGATCGCCCGGTAACCGATGTCCTTGCGGTACTGCGCGCCGTCGAAATGAATCAGCTTGGCAGCCTCGTAGGCTTGGTGCTGTGCCTCTTTCACCGAGCTGGCCAGCGCCGTGACACACAACACGCGCCCGCCGGAAGTCGCCACGCTGCCTTTGGCGCCGCCTTCGGCGCTGACCGTGCCCGCGTGAAACACCACGGTATCTTCAGTGCCGGCGGTGTTGACCGGCGGCAGGCCGGTAATCAGGTCGCCCTTGCGCGGCTGCAGCGGGTAGCCGTGCGCAGCCATCACCACGCCCAGCGCCACACGCCGGTCCCATTCGAGCTCGACCTCGTCGAGCTTGCCCGAGGTGGCCGCCAGCATGACCTCGAACAGGTCGGACTTGAGCCGCAGCATGATGGGTTGGGTCTCCGGATCGCCCATGCGGCAGTTGAATTCCAGGGTCTTGACCTTGCCGTCGGGCGTGATCATGAGGCCGGCATACAAAAAGCCGGTGAAGGGAATGCCGTCTTTTTCCATGCCCTTGATGGTCGGCAGGATGATCTCGCGCATGGCTCGCGCATGCACTGTGGGCGTGACCACCGGCGCGGGCGAGTAGGCGCCCATGCCGCCGGTGTTCGGTCCCTGGTCGCCGTCGAGCAGGCGTTTGTGGTCCTGGCTGGTGGCCATGGCGGCGACGTTTTTCCCGTCGCACATCACGATGAAGCTGGCTTCCTCGCCTTCGAGAAACTCCTCGATCACGACACGCGCGCCGCCGGCGTTGTGTGTCACGCCCAGCGGGTTGAAGCTGGGGTCGGGCGCCAGCATGAACTCGATGGCCTCGTGCGCCTCGTGCAGGCTCATGGCCACGACCACGCCCTTGCCCGCCGCCAGGCCATCGGCCTTGACCACAATTGGCGCGCCCTTTTCGTCCACATAGGCATGGGCGGCCGCCGCGTCGGTAAAGGTTTCGTATTCGGCGGTCGGGATGCCATGGCGCTTCATGAAGGCCTTGGAAAAGGCCTTGGAGCTTTCCAGCTGCGCGGCGGCCTTGGTCGGGCCGAACACCCGCAGGCCGTGCAGGCGGAACTCGTCGACGATGCCGGCCGCCAGCGGCTGCTCGGGGCCGACCACCGTCAGCGCGATTTTTTCAGCCAGCGCCCACTCGCGCAGAGCCTTCACGTCGGTGATTGCGATGTTCTCCAGCCGGGCATCCAGCGCGGTCCCGCCATTGCCGGGCGCCACGTAGACCGCCTGCACCTTGGGGGACTGGGCCAGTTTCCAGGCCAGCGCGTGCTCACGGCCGCCGCCGCCAATAACAAGAACTTTCACGGGATGTTCAACCTAAAAAACAGCAGGTAGCTGAGGTAAATGATGAGAAGAAAAACAATGCCGAGGATGACCTTGACCGCCCCCTTGCTGCGGCGCTGGAGTTCCAGCGCCTGGTCGTTCACGGTACCCGCCTTCACGATGTTGGCCCGGGTTTCATCCACCAGCGACTTCTGCATCGCCAGCGATTCCTTCTGCAGCGCGATGGCCTCGGCGCGCAGACGGTTGCCTTCCTGCAGCAGTTGCTCGATGCGGGCCAGCCGCTCTGACGAATCCGTGTTGCCGTCCATGGTCAGCTGTCGAGCGAGGCGTTGTGGAACACATCCTGCGTGTCGTCCAGATCTTCCAGCACGTCCAGCAGGCGCTGCATTTTCTGGGCGTCGTCGCCCGTGAGTTCGATCATGTTGTCGGCGCGCATGGTGACTTCGGCCACTTCGGGCTTGAGGCCCGCGGCTTCCAGGGCATTCTTGACAGTTTCAAAGCCGGTGTAAGGCGTCAGCACCTCGATGGCGCCGTCCTCGTGGGTGATCACGTCATCGGCGCCGGACTCGAGGGCGACTTCCATGATTTTGTCCTCGCTGGTGCCAGGCGCAAAAATCAGCTGGCCGCAGTGCTTGAACTGGAAGGCCACCGAGCCTTCGGTGCCCATGTTGCCGCCGTGTTTGGAAAACGCATGCCGCACCTCGGCCACGGTGCGCACCTTGTTGTCGGTCATGCAGTCCACGATGATGGCCGCCCCGCCGATGCCGTACCCTTCGTAACGGACTTCCTCGTAATGCACGCCTTCCAGGCTGCCGGTGGCCTTGGCGATGCCGTACTTGACGTTTTCGTTGGGCATGTTGGCCGCCTTGGCCTTGTCCACTGCCAGGCGCAGGCGCGGGTTGGTGCCCAGGTCGCCGCCGCCCATGCGCGCCGCGACCATGATTTCACGCATCACACGGGTCCAGATACGCTGGCGTTTCTCGTCCTGGCGCCCCTTGCGGTGCTGAATATTCGCCCATTTGCTGTGACCGGCCACGGAAATCCTTTGGAATTGATTTAATCTACAAGCCGTATTTTACTTTTAGGGCGCTCCCGCAGCGCCCTTTCACCCAGAGGACACCCCATGGCCGAGCCGTTTTTGATTGCCAGGAATGCATCCACCACCTGCGAGCTGCTCCCCGCGCTGGCCAACCGCCACGGCCTGATCACAGGCGCCACCGGCACAGGCAAGACAGTCACCCTGCAGACCCTGGCGGAAAACTTCTCGAAAATCGGCGTGCCGGTCTTCATGGCCGACGTCAAGGGTGACCTGGCCGGCATCAGCCAGGCCGGCAGCATGGGCGAAAAAATGTCGGCTGTCCTGAAAGAGCGCGGCATCGCCAAACCCGAGCCCATTGCCTGCCCCACCACCTTGTGGGATGTGTTCGGTGAGCAGGGCCACCCGGTGCGCGCCACGGTGTCCGACATGGGCCCGCTGCTGCTGGGCCGCATGCTGGGCCTGAACGAAACCCAGGCCGGTGTCATCAACCTGGTGTTCAAGATCGCCGACGACGCCGGCATGTTGCTGCTGGACCTGAAAGACCTGCGCGCCATGCTGCAGCATGTGGGCGACAACGCCAGCAAGTTCACCACCGAATACGGCAACATCAGCGCTGCCAGCGTGGGCGCCATCCAGCGCGGGCTGATGCAGATCGAAACCCAGGGCGGCGACAAGTTCTTCGGCGAGCCCATGCTCAACATCAGCGACTTCATGCAAACCGTCGACGGCAAGGGTGTGGTCAACATCCTGGCCGCCGACAAACTCATGAATTCGCCGCGCCTGTATGCCACCTTTTTGCTGTGGATGCTGTCCGAGCTGTTCGAGCAACTGCCCGAGATCGGTGACCCGGACCAGCCCAAGCTGGTGTTTTTCTTCGACGAGGCGCACCTGCTGTTTACCGACGCGCCCAAGGCACTGATAGAACGCATCGAACTGGTGGTGCGGCTGGTGCGCTCCAAAGGCGTGGGCGTCTATTTCGTCACGCAGAACCCGCTGGACATCCCCGATTCGGTGCTGGCCCAGCTCGGCAACCGGGTGCAACACGCGTTGCGCGCCTTCACGCCGCGCGACCAGAAAGCCGTCAAGGCGACCGCCCAGACCATGCGGCAAAAGCCCGGCCTGGACATCGAAACCGCCATCACCGAGCTGGCCGTCGGCGAGGCGCTGGTCAGTTTTCTGGATAGCAAAGGCCGGCCCAGCGTCACTGAGCGCGCCTATGTGCTGCCGCCCGGCAGCCAGATCGGCCCGATCACGCCGCAACAGCGCCATGCGCTGGTCGCCACCTCGCTGGTCACCGGCGTGTACGAAAAAGCGGTGGACAGCGACTCCGCTTACGAAATGCTGAAGGCCCGCACCGAAGCCGCGCAAGCCGAAACCGCCAAGGCCGCCGAAACCTCCGGCGGCCTGATGGGCGGTATCAGTGATGTGTTGTTCGGCTCCAAGGGCCCGCGCGGCGGCCAGCGCGACGGGCTGGTCCAGCAGGTGCTCAAGTCCGAAGCCCGCAACCTGGCGCGCCAGGTGTTGCGCGGCGCGCTGGGCGGCATCCTGGGCGGCAAAAAGCGTTAAGTCAGGCACGACATTGGCCGGCCGGCAGTTGCTTTTCCGGCACAAGCCTTGCAAGCCCTTCAGCTCATCGGTACATTCGATTTTTTGAAGGGGTTCCCTTGATGCCTGCCGAGCTTGCCAAGCCTTCTGACACGGTTGCTGCAACAACCGCTGCGAGTCCCTCCCCCCGCCACATCCGCCTGACCTCGCACGCCGGCGGCCAGGGCGCTTTGCCCATCCACTGGGGCGCGGCCACTGCGGCCGAACGCGGCCCGGTGATAGGCACCACCACCCATCGCAGCCACCGCAACGTGATCGGCACCCACAGCGGCTCCTACAGCGTTTACCGCGCGCTGGCGGTGGCCTCCGGTGCGCTCAAGGCCAGCCACAAGGCCGACCTGACCAACACCGCGCCCACCGACATCATCGGCCCCTACCCGCAATGGAGCGAGCCGGGGCGCATTGTCGCCATGGACCCCTGGGGCGCGACCATCGCCGAGGTATTTGCCGGCGAACTGGCCGCCGGCTACGACATCCGCCCGACGATTGCCGTGACGCAGGCGCATGTGATCCTGCCCGAGGTGATCGAGGCGCTACAGTCCGGCCGGCTCAAAGCCGACGGCAAGGTCCTCACGGCCGGCGGCGCGGCCATGGTGACCAAGGTGGCGGTCGAGCCGGTCTGGTACCTGCCCGAAGTCGCCCGGCGTTTCAACTGCAGCGAGACCGATTTGCGCCGCGTGTTGTTCGAGGAAACCGGCGGCATGTACCCGGAACTGGTGACCCGCAGCGACCTCGAAGTCTTTTTGCCGCCCATAGGCGGCCTGACCGCCTACATCTTCGGCAAGCCGCGCGACCTGGCCAATCCCGAGATCGAACTGACCGCCCGCGTGCATGACGAGTGCAACGGCTCCGACGTGTTCGGTTCCGACATCTGCACCTGCCGGCCCTATTTGACGCACGCGATCGAGGAATGTATCCAGGGCGCCCAGCGTGGGGGCGTCGGCCTGGTCTCCTACTTCCGCAAGGAAGGCCGGGCGCTGGGCGAGGTCACCAAGTTCCTGGTCTACAACGCGCGCAAGCGCCAGGTCGGCGGCGACACCGCCGACCAGTATTTCAACCGCACCGAATGTGTGGCCGGCGTGCAGGACATGCGTTTCCAGGAACTGATGCCCGACGTGCTCAACTGGCTGGGCATACGCAAGATCCACCGGCTGGTGTCCATGAGCAACATGAAGTACGACGCCATCACGCGCGCCGGCATCGAGGTGGTCGAGCGCGTCAACATCCCGGACCACATGATCCCCGCCGACGCACAGGTCGAGATGGACGCCAAGATGGCGGCCGGCTACTTCACGCCGGGCGCCGTGCCGACGGCCGAAGATCTGAAAAAAGCCAAGGGCCGGGGGCTGGATGCCTGAGCCCTCTCCGTTCAACGCTACAAATTCAATAGCTGCTCACGCTCGTCAAACAAGGGCTGCAGCCGAATTACGCTCTACACGCACGATCCGGCTGCGGGCCGCCGCGCTGCTGGCGCGCGCGCGCCGCGGCGAGTCTGCCTGGTTCAGCATCAACGACGGCGCCATGCTGACCGCCGCCGCGCTGGTGGCCGAACTCACGCGTGTGCGTTACCCCGACCTGGCGATTCCGTACCACAGCCGCTGGCGGCATTTCGAGGCCGGCGGCGTGGACCGGCTGGCACAACTCAACCGTGCCCTCGGTTCAGTCGGCCCGGCCGAACGCGCCCGCGCCCAGATCGACTTGGCGCTGGTCAGCGTGTTGCTGGACGCGGGCGCCGGGGCCGACTGGTGTTACCACGAAGCCGCCTCCGGCGAACATCCGGCCCAGGAGTTCAGCCGCTCCGAAGGCCTGGGCGTCGCGAGTTTCCATGCCTTCATGGGCGGGCTGTTCTCCAGCGACCCGGCGCGGCCGCTGCAGGCCGATGCCGCCGGGCTGCAGGCCGTGACGGCCGAACGCCTGGGCCGGGCCTTCCAGGTCAGCGCCGGCAACCCGCTGGTCGGCCTGGACGGCCGTGCCGCACTGCTGCGCAGGCTCGGCCAGGCGTTGCAGGACAATCCGGCGCTGTTCGGCCAGCCGGGCCGCCCCGGTCACCTGTTCGACCGACTGGCGCCCACCGGCAGCGGTACGGTGCAGGCGCACGATGTGTTGTCGCTGCTGCTGACCGGGCTCGCGCCCATCTGGCCGGCGCAGAACGCACTCGACGGCGAGCCGCTGGGCGATTGCTGGCGCCACCCGGCCGCCGGCGAAGAGGCCGACGGCCCCAGCCGCGGCTGGATGCCGTTTCACAAACTCTCGCAGTGGCTAACCTACTCGCTGCTCGAACCCTTCGAGTGGGCCGGCGTCCAGGTCCAGGGCCTGGACGCGCTGACCGGCCTGCCCGAGTACCGCAACGGCGGCCTGTTTCTCGACGCCGGCGTGTTGGTGCTGAAAGAACCGGCGCTGGCCGGGCGCCTGCACGCACCGGGCGACGAGTTGATCGTCGAATGGCGCGCGCTAACGGTAGCGCTGCTCGACGAGCTCGCACCGCTGGTGCGCGAGCAGTTAGGATTGAGCGCCGAACAGATGCCGCTGGCCTGTGTGCTCGAAGGCGGCACCTGGGCCGCAGGGCGCGCTCTGGCACAGCAATTGCATGGAGGCCAGCCGCCTCTGAACATCCAAAGTGATGGCACTGTATTTTGAAATTCACGACGACGAGGCCGACCCGCACATGACCCGCTACAACGACAAAGTCCACCTGATCGACCATCCGCTGGTGCAGCACAAGCTCACGCTGATGCGCCGCAAGGACGCGTCCACCAACACCTTCCGCACCCTGCTCAACGAACTCAGCATGCTGATGGCCTACGAGGTCACGCGCGACATGCCGATGCAGGACATAGAGATCGAAACACCGCTCGAAAAAACCACCTCCAAAGTCATCGACGGCAAGAAGCTGGTGTTTGTTTCCATCCTGCGCGCCGGCAACGGCATCCTCGAAGGCATGCTCAGCGTGGTACCGGGCGCGCGTGTCGGCCATGTCGGCCTGTACCGCGACCCGAAAACCCTGACCGCCGTCGAGTACTACTTCAAGATGCCGCACGACATGGAAGAACGCGACATCGTCATCGTCGACCCGATGCTGGCGACCGGCAACTCGGCGATTGCGGCCGTGGAGCGCCTGAAGGAACTCAACCCCAAGTCCATCAAGTTCGTCTGCCTGCTGACCTGCCCCGAAGGCATCGCCGCGCTGCAGGCGGCCCACCCCGACGTGCCGATCTACACCGCCGCCATCGACCGCGAGCTCAACGACCACGGCTACATCCTGCCGGGCCTGGGCGATGCCGGTGACCGCATCTTCGGCACGAAATAATGCACACCCCTGTCGGACCAGACCGGGAGCGCGCGCCCCACGATTTTTTAGCCCGTAACGCCTGAAATCAACCGGAGAACACCCATGACATCCCTGCTCAAGCGCCGACAACTCGTCACCCTGGCCGCCGCACTGGCCGTCGCCCTGCCAGGCTTTGCGCTGGCTCAAGCCAAAACCAAAGTCGCTGCCGTTTACACCGTGCCTTTCGAGCAGCAGTGGGTCAGCCGCATCCACAAGGCGCTGAAAGCCGCCGAGGCGCGCGGCGAAATCGAATACAAGGCGACCGAAAACGTGTCGAACGCCGACTACGAACGCGTGATGCGCGAATACGCCACCGCTGGCAACCAGCTCATCGTCGGCGAAGCCTTTGCCGTCGAGGCCGCGGCGCGCAAGGTCGCGAAGGACTTTCCGAAAACCTCTTTCCTGATGGGCTCGTCCGGCAAGGTGCAGGCGCCCAACTTCTCGGTCTTCGACAACTACATCCAGGAGCCGGCCTACCTCAGCGGCATGATCGCCGGCGGCATGACCAAGTCCAACAAGATCGGTTTGGTCGGTGGTTTCCCGATTCCCGAAGTCAATCGCCTGATGAACGCCTTCATGGCCGGCGCCAAGGAAACCAACCCCAAGGTCGAGTTCAGCGTGAGTTTCATCAACAGCTGGTTTGATCCGCCCAAAGCCAAGGAAGCCGCCTTCGCGATGATCGACAAGGGCGCCGACGTGATGTACGCCGAGCGTTTCGGCGTCAGCGATGCCGCCAAGGAAAAAGGCAAACTCGCCATCGGCAACGTGATCAACACCCAGGACAAATACCCCGACACCGTGGTCTCGTCCGCGCTGTGGCACATGGAGCCCAGCATCGACCGCGCGCTCAAGCTGGTGAAAGAAGGCAAGTTCACTGCCGAGGACTACGGCCAGTACTCGATGATGAAATACAAGGGCTCAGAGCTGGCGCCGCTGGGCACCTTCGAGAAGAAGATTCCGGCCGACATCGTCGCCAAAATGAAAGCGAAAGAAAAAGCCATTCTCGACGGCAAGTTCACGGTGAAAGTGGACGACGGGCAACCCAAGTCAAGCAAATAGGCTCACCCCTATCGGACGCTCACTGCGTGTAGCGCCTTTTCCCCTTCCAGGGGACGGCGCCTGCGGGCCGGCAAAGCCGGACCCGCGGCGCCTGCTGGACTGAAGAACCCTCCCCCGATGACTGCGCCCGTCCTTCGGCTCACCGGAATCACCAAACGCTTCGGCACGCTGGTGGCCAATGACAAGATCTCGCTCGACTTGCACGCCGGCGAGGTGCTGGCGCTGCTGGGTGAAAACGGCGCCGGCAAGTCCACGCTGGTGTCCATCCTGTTCGGCCACTACAGCGCCGACGCGGGGCAGATCGAGGTGTTCGGCCAGCCGCTGCCACCCGGCCACCCCCGCGCGGCGCTGGCCGCCGGCATCGGCATGGTGCACCAGCATTTCACACTGGCCGACAACCTCAGCGTGCTCGACAACATCATGCTGGGGAGTGAGCCACTGTGGCAGCTCTTCTCGCGCCGCGGCGCCGCGCGCGACAAGCTGCTGGCCGTGGCCCAGCGTTTCGGCCTGCCGGTCGTGCCCGAGGCCAAGGTCGGCAACCTGTCGGTCGGCGAGCGCCAGCGTGTGGAAATTTTGAAGGCGCTGTACCGCGGCGCGCGCATCCTGATCCTCGACGAGCCCACCGCGGTGTTGACGCCGCAGGAAAGCGAGGCCTTGTTCGACACCCTGGGCCAGATGGTGGCGCAGGGCCTGTCCATCATTTTCATCAGCCACAAGCTCGGCGAGGTGTTGCGCGTTTCAAACCGCGTGGCGGTGCTGCGCGCCGGGAAGCTGGTGGCCGAAGCACCCGCCGCCGGCACCAGCCAGGCGCAGCTGGCCTTGTGGATGGTCGGCCATGCCGTCGGGGCCACGCAGCGACGTCCGGCCCTCAGCACCGGCCAGCCGGTCTGCACCCTGGACGCCGTGTGCACCGCCGGCGGCGGGCGTGACCGACTCAATGGCGTGTCGCTGGAATTGAAAGCCGGCGAGATCGTCGCGATTGCCGGCGTCTCCGGCAACGGCCAGCTCGCGCTGGCCGAGCTGCTGAGCGGCACCCGCAGCGCCAGCCAGGGCAGCGTGACCTTTCTCGGCCAGCCGCTTGTGGCCTCGCCGGCCCGGCTGGTCAGCCAGGGCGTTGCGCGTATTCCCGAAGACCGGCATGCGGTCGGTGTGGTCGGTGACCTCAGCGTCTGGGAAAACGCCGTGTCCGAGCGCCTGCGCAGCCCGGTGTTTTCGCGCGCGCTGTGGGTCCGGCGCGGCGCCGCACAGGCGCATGCGGCGCGCATCACCCGCGAGTTCGACGTGCGCGGCGCCGGCCCGCAGTCGGCCGCGCGATCGCTGTCGGGCGGCAACATGCAAAAGCTCATCCTCGGTCGCGCCCTGGTTTCTCCAGAATCTGCCGGGAGCGCACACCCTCCCAAACTCATTGTTGCCCACCAGCCGACCTGGGGCCTGGACATCGGTGCAGTCGCTTATGTGCAGCAGCAGCTGATCGCCGCGCGTGATGCCGGCGCGGCGGTGCTGGTGATCTCGGACGACCTCGACGAGGTGCTGGCGCTGGGTGACCGCGTCGCCGTCATGCACGCCGGGCAACTGACCGACGCCCTGCCCGCCGAGGCCTGGACGCGTGAGACGGTCGGGCTGGCGATGGCCGGGGTCCACGCGGTTCCTGCAGAGTCTGATCTTTCCTCTGTTCGCCCTGAGCCAGATTTCTCCCCCGTTCGCCCTGAGCCTGTCGAAGGGTCTCACAAGGCTTCGACAGGCTCAGCCCGAACGGCAGAGGCAAACGACAGGCAGGCCGCACCATGAGGCTGGCAAAACGCACGCGAACCTCCAAGCTGGCCCTGGTCCTCGCGCCGATTTGCGCCATCGCCTTTACCCTGCTGATCAGCGGCCTGCTGGTGCTCTGGGCCGGCGCGCCGCTGGGCCAGACCTACGCGCTGCTGTTCAAGGGCGGCTTCGGCTCAGTGTTTGCGCTCAGCGAAACCTTGACCCGCGCGATTCCGTTGATCCTGACCGGCCTGGCCGCCACCGTGGCTTTCAAGGCGCGGCTGTTCAACATCGGCGCCGAGGGCCAGCTCTATGCCGGTGCGCTGGCTGCGGTGGCGGTCGGCGGTTTGCACGGCGGCACCGGCTTTGACCTGCCGCTCTGGCTGCTGTTCGTGCTGATGATGCTGGCCGCAGCCATCGCCGGTGCGCTGCTGCTGCTGGGTCCGGCGCTGCTGAAGGCGCGTCTCGGTGTGGACGAGGTCGTCACCACCCTGCTGCTCAACTTCATCATGCTGCTCTTCGTTTCGCTGATGCTGGACGGCCCCATGAAAGACCCGACCGCCATGGGCTGGCCGCAAAGTGTGGCGCTGATCGGCGACCTGGAACTCTCCAAGCTGGTCGCCCAGACGCGTATCCACACCGGACTGCTCTGGGCCATCACGCTGGCCGTGGCGCTGTGGGCCCTGATGAAATACACCGTGCCCGGTTTCGACATCCGCGCCACCGGCGCCAACGCCAGGGCCGCCGCCTTTGCCGGCGTGCCGGTCACCCGCACCGTGGTGCTGGTCGCCCTGCTCTCGGGCGGCCTGGCGGGCCTCGCCGGCGCCATCGAGGTGGCCGGCCGCACCAGTTATGTCACGCTCGACATGTCGCCCGGCTACGGCTACACCGGCATCGTGATCGCCATGCTGGCCGCCCTGAACCCGCTGGGCGTGCTGGCCGCCGCCACCTTCGTCGCCGGCGTGCTGGTCGGCGCCGACAGCATGAGCCGCGCCGTCGGTGTGCCGACCTATATCGCCGATGTCATCGTCGCGGCTTCCCTGATTTCTGTGCTGGTGGCGACGTTGATGACGCAATACAAATTGGTGTTGCGGGGGAAGGTGGCATGAAGCACCTTTCCCCCCGGTTTGTCATCCCGGACTGGATCCGGGATCCATCTTCGCTTCCTCGTGCGTTGCGGTCTGCCAGCAAGCCGGGTCTCGCCCCGGCGGGCGAGGCACTTTTCTTTGCGTCGCCAAAGAAAAGTACCCAAAAGAAAGGCGACCCGATGGTCTGGGTCCCCTGCGCTTCGCTACGGGGCAACCTGCGGTGCTCGCCGAAAACGGGGTCGAGCTCGAACTCGCCTTCGGCTCAAACAATCGCTCGCCCTGATCCGTTTTCGGCTGTGCTCCTCGGCCCAGCCCGACGGGTGGCGGAAGCAAATGCGCATGCGGGGAGGCGAGAACGCGCTTTGCGCGCCCTCGCCGGAGCCCGATTCCGAATCCTTGCCCACCCTTCTGTATGCGCCGAGGAGCGCAGGGCCAGACGGATCAGGACGGGCGATTGTCTGAGCGAAGCGAGTTCGAGCCCGGCCCCGGCTGGACCGAGCACCGCAGGTTGCCCCCGTAGCGCAAGCGAAGGGGGACGCAGACAGCAGGGTCGCCTTTCTTTTGCTTACTTTTCTTTGGCGAGACAAAGAAAAGTGAGTTGCCGCCGGGCAACCCCCGGCCTGCTCGGCTGGCAATCCGGAGGTAGTGCGGTTTCAGGCGAACATTCACATCAAAAACCACCTCCAGCTCCCGCCAGCCATGCGCAGGCAGCTACTGAATTCATAGCACCGGGGAGCCGCCAAGCATGATGGAGCTGCCCGACATCCTCGCCAACCCGGCCTTCTGGACCGCCGTGCTGCGCATCGCCACACCGCTGATCCTCGGCACGCTGGGCGTGTTGCTGTGTGAACGCGCCGGCGTGCTGAATCTCGGCATCGAGGGCATCATGGTCGCTGGTGCCTTCAGCGGCTGGCTCGCGGTGTACCTGGGCTTGCCGCTGTGGGGCGGCGTGGCCGTCGCGGCAATAACCGGCGCGGTGTTCGGCGGGCTGCATGCCTTTCTGACGGTCGGTCTCGCGCTGTCGCAGCACGTGTCGGGTCTCGGCATTACCCTGCTCGCGACCTCGCTCAGTTATTACGGCTACCGCGTGACCTTCCCGAAAGTCGACACGCCGCCCACCGTCACGCCGTTTGCGCCCATGGCCTGGCTGGACGGCACCGGCCTGACGGCGCTGGCCGCGCAGACACCCATGACCCTGCTCGCGCTGCTGCTGGTGCCGGTCATCGGCTGGGGGCTGTACCGCACGCCGGCCGGGCTGGCGATCCGCATGGTCGGAGAGAACCCGCAGGCCGCCGAGGGCCAGGGCGTCTCGGTCGCTGCCACCCGCAGCGCCGCCATCGTCGCCGGATCGGCGCTCATGGGTGTGGCCGGCGCCTTCCTCACGCTGTCGGCCTTCAACGCCTTTTTCTTCAACATGGTCAATGGCCGCGGCTGGGTCTGTGTGGCGCTGGTGGTGTTCGCCTCCTGGCGGCCCGGCAAGGCGCTGCTGGGCGCGCTGCTGTTCGCGTTTTTCGACGCGCTGCAGCTGCGCCTGCAGACCGCCGGGATTGTCAACGTTCCCTACCAGCTCTACCTGATGCTGCCTTACGTCTTGTCCATCCTGGCGCTGGTGCTGGTGGCGCGCAAGGCGGCGTATCCTCAGGCCTTGATGAAACCGTACCGCAAGGGAGAACGTTGATGCGCAGCCGCCCGCAGGACAAAGCCGACCCGGCTTTCCTCGACGAAAAGACCGCACGCAAACAGGCGGAGCGGCAGCTCTTGCAGGACGCCCTGAATGAGCGCCTTGACACCGAGACCATTGAATGGCCGTCCGACAGCGCCATTACTCCCCTTCAGAACGAAGCTGAAAAAGGGCCGCAAAAATGATCGACCTGCTCATCACCAACGCCGCCCTGCCCAACGGCCGTACCGGCATGTCGATTGCGGTGCAAAACGGCAAGATCACCGAAGTCACCGAAGGCCCTATCACGGGCGCACGGGCGCATGAGACCGTGGACGCTGGCGGTTATCTGCTGAGCCCGCACTTCGTCGACCCGCATTTCCACATGGACGCCACGCTGAGCTACGGCCTGCCGCGGGTCAACGAAAGCGGCACGCTGCTCGAAGGCATCGCGCTGTGGGGCGAACTCAAGCCGCTGCTGAAAGCCGACGCCATCATCGAACGCGCCCTGAGCTACTGCGACTGGGCCGTGGCCAAGGGCCTGCTGGCCATCCGCAGCCATGTGGACACCAGCGACGCCAGCTTGCTGGCGGTGGACGCGCTGCTGGAAGTCAAAAAGCAGGTTGCCCCCTACATTGACCTGCAACTGGTCGCCTTCCCGCAGGACGGCGTGTTGCGCAGCAAAGGCTGCGTGGAGAACCTCAAACGCGCACTCGACAAAGGTGTGGACGTGGTCGGCGGCATTCCGCATTTCGAACGCACCATGAGCGAGGGCGCGGCCAGCGTCAAGCTGCTCTGCGAAATCGCGGCCGAGCGCGGCCTGCTCACCGACATGCACTGCGACGAGTCCGACGACCCGCTGAGCCGCCACATCGAAACCCTGGCCTTCGAGACCCAGCGCCTCGGCCTGCAGGGCCGCGTCAACGGCAGCCATTGCACGTCGATGCATAGCATGGACAACTACTACGTGAGCAAGTTGATTCCGTTAATAGCCGAGTCTCAGGTTAGCGTCATCGCCAACCCGCTGATCAACATCACGCTGCAGGGCCGCCAGGACACCTACCCCAAGCGGCGCGGCATGACCCGCGTGCCCGAGCTGATGGCCGCCGGCGTGAATGTCGCCTTCGGCCACGATTGCGTGATGGACCCCTGGTACGGCATGGGTAGCGGCGACATGCTGGAGGTCGCGCACATGGGTTTACACGTGGCGCAGATGACCAGCCAGAAAGGCATTCGTGACTGTTTTGATGCGGTGACTGTTAATGCTGCGAAGGTGATGCACCTCGAATCCTACGGCATCGCGCCAGGATGTGATGCGAGTTTTGTGCTGCTGCAGGCGCGGGATGTGGTGGAGGCGATTCGGTTGCGGGCGAATCGGTTGAAGGTTTGGAAAAACGGAACATTGCTGGCTCAAACGCCGGAAGCGGTGGCGAGCTTGCAAGTCACAGGCAGACCGAATACGGTAAAGCAAGGTAGCTAAATGCTTACCCGGGATTTGGAGCAAGCGCGGATCCCGGACATCATGGTCCGCTTTGCACAAATGGTGGGCGAGCATGTTTGGCTTGAGCAAGCGGCCAAAATTGCTACCGAAATGGAAGCGCGTCCAGCACTTGCCGAATACCTCCTGAGCGAAAACCGGGTTGTTTTTTCACTTGCGGAGTGCACGATCGCTGCACGCAACAGCAATGGTCGGCTACCGTTTGAGATGACGCACCAGCCGCAGCATCTGGAAGCCTTTGTCTTTGCATGGCGCGTAGTGCAACTCGCAGAAGCTGCTCGTCAACTGACAAACAAGCGGTACTCAATCTTCATCAAACGAGTACGCGAAGCGTTGCGCTCCCCGCAGATGATCAAGGCAATGCAGATGGAAGCAACGATTGCAACGCATTTTGTTGCAGCCGGGTGTCGGGTGCTATTCCCGGAGATAGGCGCTGGCTCAGAGACATTCGACCTGCTGATTGAAGACTTGGGGCCAAGCGGTTTAGAGATCGAATGCAAGGTAGTGACGGCGAACAAGGGCCGTAAAATTCATGTTGCAGAGTCCCGCGAACTACTTACGCTTTTGGTCGCACAGCCCTGTATCCAACTTGCTGCAGCTAGAGGAACCGAGGGACTTGCAATCCGGGTGACTGTACCCAAACGTCTGCCCGATCGCGAGCATTGGAACCAACTCTGTCGTGATGTCGCCCAGGTAGTTCTATCCGGCCGGTCAAGTAGTCTTCCCGACGGTACGCTCGTTAGGCTGTTCGATTTCCATCCCACGATATTGGGAAAACTGGAAATGCCGCCTTCTTCGTTGATGCGTAAATCGATCGAAGAGATCACTGGCGCCGTGAATCGGCACTGTTTGTTTTTTCGGCCGCGTGAAAATGCGGGCGGGATCGTAGCGCTTGTTTTAGACAGTGAGCAGCCTGATTCAATGCTCCATGAACTCTTCCAAACATTCGAAGACTCGGCCGGGCGGCAATTGACAGGGAACCGAGCGGGTGCGCTATTCGCGACCTTCGAGGGCATAGAGGCCAAACAACTGTCGGAGCTTGGCTCTGAAGCAACTCGTACCGGCCAGCATTCTGCCCTTGCATGGAGAGCTAGCGCGTTCTTAGAGAAAACGAGATTCCCTTATGTTGTGGGTGTCGGATTTCTCAGTGAACCTGACTATTCCAGCCCGCAAGCGGCGAGCGGGGGTACGGCGTTTTGGATTCCCAAACCCATCAGCGCCCATTGGCACGCAAGCTTCTCCGGTATCTTTGGCCACGATCCGAGGGCTCATCACCTCATTGTCTAGCCGCCACATCCTCCTATGAACCCCACCCACCTCCACCAACTCGCAGTAGCAGCCATGCGCACCCGCGGCCTCTTGCCCGTCTTTTCTCCCCAGGCCCTGCAGGAAGCCGAAGCTGCGCGCCATGCCGGTCCTGAACGCGGCGGCGACATCCGCGACCTGCGGCAGCTCACCTGGTTCTCGATCGACAACGACGACACGCGCGACCTCGACCAGTTGAGCGTGGCCGAGCCGCTGACCAATGGCGCCGTGCGGCTGCTGGTCGCGATTGCCGATGTCGATGGCCTGGTGCGGCCTGGCGGTGCCGTCGATGGCCATGCGGGGGTCAACACGACCTCGGTGTACACGGCGGCCGGGATTTTCCCCATGCTGCCCGAAGTGCTGTCCACCGACCTCACCTCGCTGCACGAAAACCAGGAGCGGCTGGCCGTGGTGGTGGACATGACGGTGGCCGCTGACGGCACGGTGGGCGAATCGGACATCTACCGCGCCGTGGTGCTGAACCGCGCCAAGCTGACCTACGACGCTGTCTCGGCCTGGCTGGACGGCACAGCCGCCGCGCCGCCGCAAGTGGCCAGCGTGGCGGACCTGGAAGCACAGGTGCGGCTGCATGACGTTCTCGCCGGCAAGCTGCGGCAGTGGCGCCAGTCGCGCGGCGCGCTGAATGTCAACACCCTCTCTGCCCGGCCGGTGTTCAGGGACGGCGTGCTGGTTGACCTGCAGCCTGACAATAAAAACCGCGCCAAGGATTTGATCGCCGACCTGATGATTGCCACCAATGGCGCGACCGCGCGTTTTCTGGTGGACCAGGGTTTCCCGTCGATACGCCGCTTCCTGCAGTCACCGCGCCGCTGGGACCGCATCGTGGCCCTGGCTGCAAGCCACGGCGTTGAATTGCCGGCTTTGCCCGATGCCATCGCGCTGGACCGCTTCCTGAGCGCCCGGCGCGTCGCCGACGCGGCCGGTTTTGCCGACCTGTCGCTGGCGGTGGTCAAGATGCTGGGCTCGGGTGAATATGCGGCGGCCCCGGCCGCAGCAGATGGCGCGAACGGACTCGGTCACTTCGGCCTGGCCGTCAACGACTATGCGCATTCGACCGCGCCGAACCGCCGCTTTCCCGACCTGGTGACGCAGCGCCTGATCAAGGCGGCACTGGCCGGTGAGGCCCCGCCCTACTCCGCCGAGCAACTGACAGCGATTGCCAAACACTGCACGCTGCAGGAAGACAACGCCAGCAAGGTCGAGCGCCAGGTGCTCAAGGCGGCCGGTGCTTACTTGCTGCACCACCGTATCGGCGATGTGTTCGACGCCATCGTGACCGGCGCGGCGGCCAAGGGCACCTTTGTGCGCATCGGCAGCCCGCTGCTGGAAGGCCGGGTGGTGCGCGGTTTTGAAGGTCTGGACGTCGGCGACACGACGCGCGTGCGGCTGGTGGGCGTGGACGCCGAGCAAAGTTTCATCGACTTCGAACGCGCCTGAATGCCCTGCCCCCACCTGGGCGGGCGAATGTAAAAGCCTGTGACGGCCCTTGCACCCGGGGTAAACAGCGCCATGTGGTTCAAAGCGGCCCGCCGGGCCCGCGCCACGACGAAGGAGATTCCATGTTCAAACGCCTGACCCTGCTGTGGGTGCTGGTTCGCGGCGACGCCCGGCAACTGTGGTTCGCCTTGCGCCACCCGCAGGCGCCCAACTGGCTCAAGTGGGGCACGGCCGCGATTGCGCTGTATCTGTTCTCGCCCATCGACCTGATCCCGGACATGTTGCCCATCCTGGGCATTGCCGACGACCTGGTGCTGGTGCCGCTGGCCGTCCGCGCGCTGCTCAAGCGCCTGCCGCCGGAGATCGCCGCGGCCACCACGGCAAAACGCAGCGGCGCTTGACCGCCGGCGCGAGGGTCTGATGAGCAGCGCCTGCCAGGGCGCCAACCGAGGCGTCCCCTGATGTTGCCGTCTCATCCCCCCACCGTTCGGGCTGAGCCTGTCGAAGCCTGTCCTGAGCGTGGTGGAGGGCCCTTCGACAGGCTCAGGGCGAACGGTCATACCTTGCGTGCCATGATTGGCAAAACCCTCAACACGCCATGCCCAACCGTCCCACCACCCTGACCGTCAACCTGCCAACTGGCACCACCTCCGCGCTGCTGTTGACACCGACCGGCCCCGAAGCCTGTTATGTCTTCGCCCACGGCGCCGGCGCGGGCATGGTCCACACCTTCATGGCCGCCATCGCGCAAGGACTGGCTGAGCGCGGCATCGCGACCCTGCGCTTCAACTTTCCCTTCATGGAGCAGGGCTCCAAACGTCCGGACTCGCCCGTCGTGGCCCAGGCGGCGATCAGGGACGCAGTCGCGCAAGCTGCGGAGCGCTTGCCGGGCGTGCCGCTATTCGCCGGCGGCAAGTCGTTTGGCGGGCGCATGACGACGCAGGCGCAGGCCATCAAGCCACTGCCCGGCGTACGCGGCATCGCATTGGTGGGTTTCCCGCTGCACGCGGCCGGCAAGCCTTCGACCGAACGCGCAGCGCATTTGTCAGACGTCAACGTCCCCATGCTGTTCCTGCAGGGCACACGGGACGCGTTGGCCGACCTGGAGCTGATCACCCAGACCACGGCCCAGCTCGGCAAGCGCGCAAGCCTGCATGTGGTCGAAGGCGCCGACCACGCTTTCCATGTACTCGTGCGCTCGGGCCGCAGCAATGAGCAGGTGCTGGAGGAACTGCTGGACACGATGGCCGGCTGGATGAAGAAGCACCGGTCCTGAAGTCGTGGACCTGGCCCAGCCTATAAACTGGGCCGCACGTCACAGGAGCCCCGCATGCTGAAGACCGAAGCAGGAAACATCGATTGCGTCGAATCCGGCGAAGGCCCGGCCGTTCTCTTCCTGCCCGGGTCCTACAGCACCACGGCGGCCTGGCGCCAGGTGCAACGCCACCTCAGCCCGGGCTACCGGCTGGTGACCAGCAGCCTGGGCGGTTACGGCGGCACCACCGACACGCGTACCCGGCAGGACTTCGACATCGCGCATGAAGTACGGCTGGTCCAGGCGCTGGCCGGCCACATCGGCCAGCCGGTCCATCTGGTCGGGCATTCCTTTGGCGGCACCGTGGCACTGGCCGCAGCCCTTTCCCGCCGTATCGACATCGCCAGCCTGAGCCTGTTCGAAGCCAATCCCCTGCCCCTGATCCGCGAACTCGACGGCGGCATGCTGCATGAGGACGCGCTGCAGATGAGCCAGGCCTTCGAGGCTGCCGTCCGCAGCGGTGAACCCGACGCGCCCGCCCGCGTCATCGACTTCTGGGGCGGCCCCGGTGTTTTTGCCGCCATGCCTGAAGCCGTCAAGGCCTATTGCCGCGAAACCGCTGCGGTCAATGTGCTGGACTGGCACACAGACTTCGGCTTCGGCGTGAGCGCGCAGGACTGTGCCACGCTGGCCATGCCGGTGCTGCTGGTACGTGGCGCCGAAGCGAACCCGGTCATGGTCGCCATCACGGACACCCTGCACGGCAGCCTGCCTCACGCGCGCCACCTGGCCGTCGACGGCGCCGGCCATTTCCTCATCACCAGCCATGCCGCCCCCTGTGCGCAATTGCTGTCGGCGTTTCTGGCCGAGGTGGCTTGACGCCGCATGCTGGCGATTCTTTGCCAAACAGGCCTGTCACCCTTATTCAGCAAGCGTGATCAGCTATTTATTTCATAGCAAACCAGGCCTGCCTATACTGGGCACACTCCCATCCATCCCCGAACACCATGCCCCATCTCGCCCCCATCCCCCTCGCAGAAGTCAAGGAAGACGACATCCGCGAGCGTTTCGAGCATTACAAAAAAACCCGCGGCTTCACGCCCAACAGCATCATGACCATGGTGCGGCGGCCCAACATCGTGCGCGCCTTCATGGCGCTGAACCAGGCGGTGCTCTACGAAGGCACGGTGCCTGAGGAAACCAAGATGCTGGTCAGCCTGGCCAGCAGTTATGCGGCCGGCTGCCTCTACTGCCAGTCGCACATGACCAACCTGTCCAGCATCTACAAGGCCCCGGACGAAAAAATCGCCGCCTTGTGGGACTTCGAGAACAGTGCGCTGTTCAGCCCGGCAGAACGCGCCGCCATCAGCCTGGCGCTCAAGGCCGGCAAGGTGCCCAACGAAGCCACGCAATCCGACTTCGACGAGCTCAAGAAACACTACAACGACGAACAGATCGTCGAGATCGTGGCGTCGATTGCGCTGTTCGGTTACCTGAACCGCTGGAACGACACCATGGCCACCGCGCTGGAGCCGCTGGCGGTCGAGGTGGCCGAGCGCGCGATTGGCGGCGTGGGCTGGGAAGCCGGCAAACACCGCTGAGCGGGCTGCTGCAAGCCGCGCCATGACGCTGACCCAGACCGCGCTGTTCCTGCTGTGCGTCGCGCTGGCCACCTGCGCGCAAAGCCTGAGCGGTTTTGCGTTCGCGCTGATCCTGCTGGGCCTGGCCGGGCTGCTGGAACTGGCGCCGCTGGCCGACCTGGCCAATGTGGCGACGGTGCTGGGCCTGGCCAATGCGCTGGTGGCCCTGCGCGGCTCGCGCCGGCAACTGGATGTGGCGGCGTTCCGCGACCTCACGCTGGGCGGCGCGGCAGGCATCCTGCTGGGGGTGCTGCTGCTGGGCTGGCTCAGCGTCAATGTCACGCTGGCCCTGCGCGTCTTGCTGGGGCTGACGGTGATCGCCTGCGCCGGGATTGTGCTGATGCAGACCGCGGCGCTGCGTGAGCGCTCGTCGGCCAACAGCTTCCGGCTCTGGGGCGCGGTCTCGGGCCTGCTGACCGGCCTGTTCGCCACCGGCGGCCCGCCGCTGGTCTATCACTTCTACCGCCAGCCGATGGCGCTGCGCGCCGTGCGTGACACCCTGGTGGCCACGCTGGCCGCGAGCTCGCTGCTGCGGCTGCTGATGGTGGTTCCGGCCGGTCAGTTCAGCGCCAACGCCCTCAAGCTCAGCGTGCTGGCGGCGCCGCTGGTGTTCGGCCTGAGCTGGTGGCTGGAACGGCACCCGCCGGGCTGGTCACGCGTGGCCGTGCTCAGGCTGGTCTGCGTGCTGCTGTTGCTGACAGGCGTCGGCCTGCTGGTTCCTGCGCTGCTGCCGATGATCCGCGGCTGAGGCCCGTCGCCTCCCTCCGGAATTTCAAGCCAAATCGGGCTCCAGCCCCTGTCCGGCCAGCGTAGACCGCTATTGATCTGATAGCAATCCAGAGCTGCCGTTCAGCGCCCTTGAACGACCGTCAGGCAGTTCCCGGCGGTGGAAGCCGAAAGATGACCTGTCATCCCTGACAGCCTGGCCGCTGCTGATGACCTGGCCTGGGTAAGCCCTTGTTACTAGCGGCAGCGCCTTCGCGGCCATTCCCTGCACACCTTTGTGGCCTTCCGCCCCCCAGCGGCCTGTCAGCTCTGACAGGATTGCCGCGTGTTGGGCGGCTCCACACAATCGCCACAGGTTTTTCAATTCGCACAGAGAGGTTTCTCATGACGAAATTTCATTGCTTCACGCGTTTGCTGCCAGTGCTTGTACTGGCCGCCGGCGGGTCCTCCGCTTTCGGCCAGACCGCCAGCCCGGCCAACGCGCCCATCAAGGCGACAGCCGCCACAAGCGCGCCAACGGCCACCCGGACCAGCACCACCCTGACCGTCAAGACCGGCCGTACAGCGGCGCCCGCGACCGCGCCGGTGGCGCTGGACTGGCCGACCAAACCGATTCGCCTGCTGATCGGCTTTCCGCCAGGCTCGGTGCAGGATTTGTCGGCGCGCGCGATTGCCGAGCCGCTGTCCAAAGCGATGGGCCAGCCGGTGATTGTGGAAAACAAGTCCGGCGCATCGGGCACGATTGCCGCCGACCAGGTGGCCAAGGCCACCGACCTGCACACCTTTGGCGTCATGAACAACAGCCAGCTCACGATTGCGCGGCTGCTCAACCCCATGATTGCCTACGACCCGGCCGTCGATCTGGCGCCGATTGCGCTGATAGGCACCACCCCCCTGGTGCTGGTGGTCAGCAACTATGCCCAGGGCAACTCGCCGCAGGAATGGCTGACCTGGCTGCGCAACCAGGGCGACAAGGCCAACTACGGCTCACCCGGCGCGGGCACACCCGCCCACCTGGGCATGGAGCTGCTCAAGAGCCGCAGCGGCGGCATGGGCGTGATGCATGTGCCTTATCCCGGCAACCCGCAACTGATCACCGCCATGCTGGGCGGGCATCTGCAGGCGGCGCTGCTGCCGCCCGGCCTGGCCATGCAACAGGTCAAGGCCGGCAAGATGAAGGCCATCGGCGTGACTTCGGAGCAGCGCAGCGTGCTGGTCCCGGAGCTGCCGACCATGCGCGAAGTCGGGATCCTGGGCGCCGACATGGAACTGTTCACCGCGCTGGCCGGCCCGGCTTCGCTGCCCGCCGCCGTGCGCGAAAAACTCGGCGCCGCCGTCATGGAGGTGCTCCGGGCCAGCGAGACCCGCGCGCGCCTGATCACGGTGGGCTGGCAGCCGGCCCCGTCCACCGCCGAAGGCCTGCGCACCCGCATGCGCGCCGACACCCGCAACCTGGGCGGCATCATCATGATGCGCGGCATCCGGGCCGACAGCTGAGTTTTCACCGCGTTTCTTCAGGCACCTCGTTTTGGCCGCCCTCCTCCAGGGGGCGGCTTTTTTTTGCCTGCGGCGGCGACTTGCCGGACCGCCGCAGCTGCGCATAATCCGCGGATGGGTGCGGCATGGTCCACAGCCACCCGGCAGCAGACACGAGGAGACCGATGAACTACTGGCTGATGAAATCCGAACCCGGCGAATGTTCGGTGGACGACGCGCTGGCGGCGAAAAACGCCACCGTGCCCTGGGTCGGCGTGCGCAACTACCAGGCGCGCAACTTCATGCGCGACGGCATGCAGGTCGGCGACGGCGTGTTGTTCTACCACTCGAGCTGTGCCGAGCCCGGCATTGTCGGCATCGCGCGGGTGGCGTCCGGCGCCTATCCCGACCCGACGCAGTTCGACCCCAAATCGCCCTATCACGACCCCAAGTCCAGGAAGGAAGATCCGCGCTGGCTGCTGGTGGATGTGCAGGTCGTTGAAAAAACCCGCAACCTGACCCTGCCTGAATTGCGCGCCAACCCGGCGCTCGAAGACCTGGTCATTTTGCGCAAGGGCAACCGCCTGTCGATCACGCCGGTGGAAGCGACACACTGGCGACTGATCACCAGGCTGCTGGGCACGCGCTGAACCCGGGCCTTCGCGCTGGGCCGGCGGTGCGACTCGTTATCATTCGGCATGCCCGCCACCCCCCGTCCCCCTGTCGAACCGGCCGCCACCGACCGCTTCCGCCTGCTGGTCGATGCGGTCCAGGACTACGGCATCTTCATGCTCGACCCCGAGGGCATGGTGGTGTCCTGGAACGCCGGTGCCCAGCGCATCAAGCAATACCTGCCCGATGAAGTGATAGGCCGGCACTTCTCGCTGTTTTACCTGCCGGAGGCGATTGCGGCGAAATGGCCGGACGAGGAACTGCGGCGCGCGGCGCGCGACGGCCGTTTCGAGGAAGAAGGCTGGCGCCTGCGCAAGGACGGCAGCCGTTTCTGGGCCAGCGTGGTGATCACCGCGCTGCGCGACGGCAGCGGCGCCCTGACCGGCTACGGCAAGGTCACGCGCGACCTGAGCGAGCGCCGTGCCCATGAGGAGGCCCTGCGCGAGAGCGAGCAGCGCTTTCGCCTGCTGGTCGAAGGCGTGCGCGACTACGCGATTTTCATGCTCAGCCCCGAAGGCATCATTGAAAGCTGGAACAACGGCGCGCAACTCATCAAGGGCTACAGCGCGCACGAGGTGACAGGCCGGCACTTCAGCATGTTCTACCGGCAGGAAGACCTGGACGCCAACCTGCCCGCCCGCCAGCTGGAGACCGCCCTGTCCCACGGCCGCGCCGAAGCGGAAGGCTGGCGCGTCCGGCGCGACGGCTCGGTGTTCTGGGCCAACGTGGTGATCGCGCCGGTGTACGACGCGGCGCGCCAGCTGCGCGGCTTTGCCAAGGTCACGCGCGACATGACCGAAAGGCGGCGCCTGCATGAGCTGGAAAGCTCGAGCAAACGCATGAGCGAGTTCCTGGCGATGCTGGCCCACGAACTGCGCAACCCGCTGGCGCCGATACGCAATGCGGTGACCATCCTGCAACTGGAGCCTTCGCCCAGCCCGATGGTGCGCAGCAGCCGCGACATGATAGACCGCCAGCTGTCACACATGACGCGGCTGGTGGACGACCTGCTCGACGTCGGCCGGCTGACCACCGGCAAGATCCGCTTCAAGTCCGAACAGGTGGCGTATGCGCAGGTGGTGGCGCGTTCCGTCGAGGCGGTCCGGCCGCTGATGGATGCCCGCCGCCACCGGCTCACGGTGGACATGCCCGACAGCGGGCTGCGGGTGCAGGGGGATGCCACCCGGCTGGCCCAGGTGCTGCAGAACCTGCTCACCAACGCCGCCAAGTACACCCCCGAGGGCGGCCAGATCGAGCTGAAAGTCTGGCAGGAAGGCAGCCAGCTGCACACCTCGGTGCGCGACAACGGCGTCGGCCTGTCGCCGCAGGCCCTCACGCATATCTTCGAACTGTTCTCGCAGGGCGACGCGCAGACCGCCGCGCGGGAGAGCGGGCTGGGCATAGGCCTGACGCTGGCGCGCTCGCTGGTGGAGATGCACGGTGGCGCACTCAGCGCCGCCAGCAGCGGACCGGGCCAGGGCAGCACCTTCAGTTTCTTCCTGCCGCACGCCGGCACCGCAGGCCATGGCGACGACGCCAGCCCCGCCCCGCCGGCGCCGCTGGTGCTGGTGGTGGACGACAACCGCGACGCCGCCAACAGCCTGGCGGAAATCCTGCGGCTGATGGAATTCCAGGTCAAGGTGGCCTACGACGGCCCGACGGCCATTGCACTGGCGCGTGAGTGCCTGCCGCGGCTGATCGTGCTGGACATCGGCATGCCGGACATGAACGGTTACGAGGTGCTGGCCGCGCTGCGCGCACTGCCTGGGGGCGGCAGCGTGACGGCCGCCGCCCTGACCGGCTTCGGCACCGACGAGGACAAGGGCCGGGCCCTGGCCGCCGGCTTCGACGTGCACCTGACCAAACCGCTGGACTTTGCCGCCTTGCAGGATTTCCTGCACACGGCGGGTGTGCTGCGCTGACCGGAATCCGGTTGAAAAAAGCCTGAAACCCCCGTTCGACGGGCGTGAGCAGCTATCGATTCAATAGCGATCCACAGCCGGGGCAGGCCCCGCCCGGGCCGGGTACGAACCCGCTCTCGCCTGACCTGGAGCGAGCGCGGCTTCCTACAGCTGGCGCGCCGGCCTGCGGCAACACTGGCGGCACAACTGCTGAAAGCCCTCCCATGCCCTTGTCCCCTGCTTCCTCTTTTTCCGGTCCCTCCCGCCTGCTGGCAATCTGCCTGTGCTGTGCCACGCTGGGTTTCGCCAGCGGTTCGGCCATGGCCCAGACCGCCAAGAGCGGCGCCAAAACATCGGCCAGCGCCGGTTTCGACATGGACGCCTTCAACAATGCCAGCGACAGCCCGCTGCTCAAAAGCGGCAGCAAGGGCGCCGCCGTGGTACGCGCGCAGATCCTGCTGGACCGCGCCTGGTTTTCCTGCGGCGAGATCGACGGCCGTTATGCCGCCAACATGCAGCGCATGGTCAAGGCCTACCAGACCGCGCGCAGCCTGAAAGTCACCGGCACGGTCACCGCCGAGACCTGGAAATCGCTGCGCGAGGACAGCGCGCCGCTGCTGGCCACCTACACCGTGACCGACAAGGACATGGCCGGCCCTTTCGAAAAAACGCCGGCCGACATGGCCGAACGCGCGAAGATGAAAGCCCTGGTGTTCGAGTCGGCGGACGAGGCGCTGGCTGAAAAATTCCACACCAGCATCGCTTATCTCAAGCAGCTCAACGGCGGCCGCAAGCTCGAGGCCGGCAAGGACATCGTGGTGCCCAACGTGGGCAGCACCACCGCCCCCGTCAAGTCGGCCTCGATTGAAATCGACAAGTCCCAGCGCGTGCTCTATGTGCTGGACGCCGAGAAACGCCCGGTCGCCGCCTTCCCGATCAGCATAGGCAACGAGAAAAACGATCCGCTGCCGATTGGCACCATGGCAATCAAGAACGAGGTGAAGAACCCCAGCTTCACCTACAACCCCAAGCTGCTGAAAAACGCGCCCAAGGATGCGGAGAAGATGGACATCGCCCCGGGCCCGAACAACCCCGTGGGCAGCATCTGGCTGGGCCTGACCAAGCCGCGCTGGGGCATTCATGGCACGTCCAGGCCCTCCAACGTCGGGCACTCCGAAACCAACGGCTGCATCCATTTGACCAACTGGGACGCCGAACGCCTGTCCACGCTGGCCAAGGCCGGTTTCAAGGTTGACGTCAAGCTGTGACTGAGGCCCGCACTCCACGCCGCTGGCGCCAGGCCCTGATGCTGGGCGCGGTGCTGGCCGTGGCCGCGGGTGTGGTGATCGGCACCTGGTTCCGGCCCGCAGCCACCACACAAGCGCCGCCGGCTGCAAACCCGGCGGTGGCCGTGGCGCCTGCGCCTGCCGATGCCAGCGCGACCGCACCCGCGCCCTCTCTTCAGACCCCTCCCGGCGCGGCAGTAGCCGAACCCGCGCCCAACACCGACGCCACGCCCGCAACGCTTGCGGTGCCCGCCGATGCGTCCGACCTGTCCCGCCTGCGCGCACGCGATTTCGCGATCCCGGTCAGGGGCTTCAGCGCCTCCGATCTCAGCGACAACTACACCCAGGGGCGCGCCGGCGGTGCGCTGCATGAAGCGCTCGACATCATGGCGCCGCGCGGCACGCCGGTGCTGGCGGTGGAAGACGGCCGCATCGCCAAACTGTTCCTGAGCAAGCCCGGCGGCATCACGCTGTACCAGTTCGACCCCAGTGGCGAGTTCGCCTATTACTACGCGCACCTCGACGCCTATGCCGACGGGATCGCCGAGGGCGGCACGCTGCGCAGGGGCCAGGTCATCGGTTACGTCGGCAGCAGCGGCAACGCTTCGCCGGACGCCCCCCACCTGCATTTCGCGATCTACAAACTCGGCCCCGACAAACAATGGTGGCGCGGCACGCCGATCAACCCCTTCCGGGTCTGGCGCGACGCCCCACCCTGAACCGGGCTGGGGCCCGCAATGGCAGGCTCATGCCGGCAGGAAGGACGAGTGGTGATCAACAATCAACCAGTCGCTGCCCCGCTTGCAATACGTGAAGCTGAAACGTGCGGGAAAAGCGCGCTGCTGCCCTTCAGGACCTGTGTGCAGGGTGTAGCTGCCGGTGTTGATGGCCATGCCGGCATACACCCTGATCTGCTGCGCGCCCAGACGGATGGCGGGCGGCGATTCGGCCACGCAATGACCTTCAAAATACGCGCGCAGGCCTTGCGGCGTGGTGATCAGCAAGCGGGCGGTGGTTCCCCAGAGCACGGCCTCGGGGTGGTACAGCGCACAGATGCTGGCCGCGTCGCCGGCATTGAAGGCGTGGATCCAGCGTTGTGTGGCCGAAGCAACGCCGTGCATGTCGGCAAGCTCGGGACTGGGCATGATTTCTTTCTGCATCAGGGCCCCTGTCAGGCAGGGGGAGCCAGGGCCTTGCGCTCGAGCAGCTTGACCAGCGCCCACAACACCCGGTTGGCCGGCGTCGGAATTCCCAGCGCCTCGCCGCGCCGGACGATCAGCCCGTTGAGATGGTCGATTTCTGTCGCCTTGCCGCGCGCCAGGTCTTGTGCGGTCGATGAGAACTGGCTGGGCATGCTGCCGGCCAGCCGGTCCACCGCCGCATGGACATCACCCGCCAGTTGCACACCTTCGGCCTGGGCCACGGCCAGGCATTCGGCAACCACGTCGCGCATCAGCTCCGGCACGCCCTCGCCCGCCACGGTTTTGCCGTAGGGCAACTGGCTGATGGCCGAGACGGCGTTGTAGGCGCAGTTCAGGATGAGCTTGGCCCAAAGCGCGCCCGTCACGTTGGACGAGACCTCGGTGGGCACGCCCGCGTCAACAAACGCCTGCGCCACCGCAGCGCTGTGTGTCGATGGCTCCATCACCAGGTCGCCCCGTCCGTGGTGCCTGAGGTGGCCAGGGCCGGCCATCTCGGTGGCCACATACACCACGGCGGCGGCCACCGCATGCTGCGGCAACACGCTGCGCAGCCGCGCGGTATTGTCCACGCCGTTTTGCAGGCACAGCACCAGCGCATCGGGCTGCAGGTGGGGGCGGATCAGGGTGCCGGCGGCTTCGGTGTCCAGCGACTTGACGCAGAACAGCACCAACTGCGCGCCCTGCACCGCACTGGCCTGGCTGCTGGCGGCCAAGTGCACCTGTTCGTCGAATTGTGTGGTCTGCATGCGCAGCCCGCTGTCGGCGATGGCCGCCACATGCTGGGCCCGCGCAATCAGCGTCACGCGGTGGCCCTGACGCGCCAGCATGCCGCCGAAATAACAGCCGACGGCGCCTGCGCCCATAACGGCCACGGTGAGGGGTGAAGAACTCATGGCTGCATTGTAGAAAAAGCGGATGCGTTATTGAGGGCCCGGCTAAACTGCCAGGGCCGCGCTGTGCGGTGCTGCGCAGCGCCAACCGGAGTGCCGAATGATCACCGTCCTGAAACTTGTTGTTGTCCTGATCATCGGACTGCTGGTGATGCTGTGGGTCGCGGGTCAACTGGGGCTGTTGCGCGGCCAGCCACCCGCCGCGCTGGGCGTGCGTGACGGCCGGCTGGCGCCTCCTTCCAGCACGCCCAACAGCGTGGCTAGCCAGGCCAGCCTCTACCCCGGGCACCCGCAGCAGGCCTATGCCAGCATCGCGCCCCTGGCCTACACCGGTGATGCGCAGGCCGCCATGCGCCGGCTCGCTACGCTGCTGGAAGCGACCCCCGGCTGTGTGCTGGTGACGCGTGAACCCGGCTACCTCTACGCGCAATGCAGCACCCGCTGGCTCAAGTTCACGGACGACGTCGAGTTGTTGCTGGAAGAGGCGGCCCGGGTGATCCACGTGCGCTCGTCCAGCCGCCTGGGGCGCAAGGATTTTGGCGTGAACCGGGCGCGTGTGGAGGCGCTACGCGTGCGCTTCGAGCAAGCCGACCCGGCCAGCACGCTACAAAAACAATAGCGGCTCACGCACGGCTATCGGGCTCAAACGGCACTTTTTGCTGATCCTTCCGGGGCGGTGGATGCAGCCGGCAGGCGCCGGTGCCGCGAAAAGAAGGTCCACATCATCAGCGTGGCGTCCGGGCCTTCCGGCGCGCTGAACTCGACGCTGCCGTCGCCGCCGCTCCAGGCGTGACCCAGTTGGGCGATCTCGCAGGCCACCAGTTGCGGCTTGCGTCCGGCGTACCAGGTCTGGCTTTCGTAGGCATGGCGCGGATGGCGGCCGCTGCTGCGCGCCGGCCAGTGGCGGACCACGGCGTCCCCGCGTGTGATGAAGCCGGTATTGAGGATGGTGAACTGCTCGGTGAGCTGCGCCATATTGATGCGCCGCACCACGCTGTCGCGCGTGCCGTGGATCAGGATGGCCGGCATGCCGGGAAAGGCCGCCTCCACGCTGCCGAAGGACCGCACGCTTTCCCGGTGCGACTGGCCCGAGCCGTGCTGCATCGCCCCATACGCACTCATGGGCGAGTCGGTGGTGCCGAACACCGGCGCCGAATGCAGGCCGACGGCGGCGACCAGCGCCGGGTAACGCAGCGCCAGGATGTTGGCCAGGCCCGCGCCGGCCGACAGGCCGGCCACATAGGTGCGGCTGCTGTCCAGGCCGTGCCTGGCCTGGACCTGCGTAATCATCTCGGCAATCAGCCGCACGTCGCCCAGGCCCTCCTGGGTAGCGCGTTTGTACCAATGCCAGCAGCGATGGGCATCGGCCGCCGCCGACTGCTGCGGGTACAGCACCGCAAACCCCTTGCGCGCGGCCAGCTCGTTCATGCGGGTGGACAGGGCAAAGTCGGTGGCCAGTTGCTGGCAGCCATGCAACATGACCACCAGGGGCAAGGGCTCGGGCCCCGCATCCGGCGGCAGGTAGAGCCAGTACAACATGCGCCGCGCCGGCGCGAGTTGCCCGGCGGCCGGCACCGAGAACCAGGACTTTTGCCAGCTTCCGGGTGGACTGGTCAGTGCGCGCGCCGGTAGCGGCGTGCTTTTGCGCAGGGGGGCCGCGGGCCTGGCTTTCGCCACCCTGGCCGGGGCCTTGCGCGCCGGCGGGGGCACCAGGCTTTGCAGCAGTCTGCGGCCTTGCGCCTGCTGGGCCTTGCCCATGCGGCGCACGCTTTTGAGCCAGAGGCTGCTCAGGCTTTTGGCCATGGAATGCCGGCTCGGGCCGAATTGGTTAGCATGCATTCATTTTGCTGCATTGCAGCATAGTCGTCCACGCCAATGGCTGCCGTTCGTGTGGTCCTTCACGCCGCGTATCTGTCAGGACGCTGACGTGGCGCAAGTGGCCGGGCCGCAGCGCTTGGTACGATGGGCACTGCCGCGCTGCCGCGCCCTGTTTTGCACGCTTTTTTTGCCGCCCCGCCTGCCATGCCCGACTTCCTGACCGCCGCCCTCTACAAATTTGTGACCCTGCCCGACTTCGCCGCGCTGCAGGCGCCGCTGCAGGTTTTTTGCGACGCGAACGAGGTGCGCGGCACCTTGCTGCTGGCCGAAGAAGGCATCAACGGCACGATTGCCGGGCCTGAGCCAGGTGTGCGCGCGGTGCTGGCCCATCTGCGCCGTGACCCGCGCCTGGCCGACCTGGCGCACAAGGAGTCCTGGTCACGGAAGCTGCCGTTTTACCGCATGAAGGTGCGCCTCAAGCGCGAGATCGTCACCCTGGGCGTGCCCGGTATCAACCCCAATGAGATGGCCGGTCAGTACGTGAAGCCGCAGGACTGGAATGCGCTGATCGCCGAGCCCGGTGTGGTGCTGGTGGACACGCGCAACGCCTACGAGGTCGGCATCGGCAGCTTCGAAGGCGCGGTCGATCCCCACACCCAAAGTTTTTCGCAACTCCCGGCCTGGGTCGCGGCGCAGTCGGCACCGGGCGGGCTGCTGGCCGAAAAGGACGGCAAGAAACCGAAGGTGGCGATGTTCTGCACCGGCGGCATCCGCTGCGAAAAATCCACCGCCTTCATGCGCACCCAGGGCTTCGACGAGGTCTACCACCTCGAGGGCGGCATCCTCAAGTACCTGGAAACCGTGCCGGAGGAGCAGAGCCGCTGGCAGGGCGAGTGTTTTGTCTTCGACGAACGTGTCTCGGTGGTGCACGGCCTGGCCACCGGCCACTACGATTTGTGCCGCGCCTGCCGCGACCCGATCAGCGAGGCCGACAAGGCTTCACCGCTGTACGTGCCGGGTGTGAGCTGCCCCCATTGCCACGACAAAAAAACCGAGGAGCAAAAACGCGGCTTCATCGAGCGCCAGCGCCAGGTCGACTTCGCGAATCGCCGGCGTCAGCCGCACATCGGTGCGAAGCTGGCTTCGTCCGGAGGCAGCAGCGACGCGGACACACCGGCCTGATGGGCGCCCTGCCCGTCCTGTATTCGTTTCGCCGCTGCCCGTATGCGATGCGCGCCCGGCTGGCGCTGGCCGCCAGCGGTGAGCCGCATGAACACCGCGAAGTCGTGCTTCGCGCCAAACCCGCCGACCTGCTCACCGCCTCGCCCAAAGGCACGGTACCGGTGCTGGTGCTGCCGGATGGCAAGGTGATTGACGAGAGCCTGGACATCATGCGCTGGGCGCTGGGCCGGAATGACCCGGCACAGTGGCTGTCACCCGCCGGCGCATCGCTGGAGGACATGCTGGCACTGGTCGCTGTCAACGACGGCGACTTCAAGCGCCACCTGGACCGCTACAAATACCCCAACCGTTATCCCGGGGAAAGCGCGGGCGACGAAGCCGGCTTTGCGCTGAAACACCGCAGCGCCGCGGCCAGCTGGCTGGCGCAGCTCGACATGCGGCTGGATGAAGGCTGGCTCTTCGGCGCCCAGGCCTGCCTGGCCGACATGGCCATCCTGCCCTTTGTTCGCCAGTTCGCGCATACCGACGCCGTCTGGTTTGCCGCCCAGGCCTGGCCGCGTTTGCAGGGCTGGCTAGCCGACTTCGAAGCCAGTGCGCTGTACACCGGGGTGATGGAAAAACATGCACCGTGGCAAGCGGCTGGTGAGTAAGGCGCCACCAAGTTCCTGCTGGCTCTCATGCATAAAATCAGGCCTCTGCCCATATCCTGACTGCGTAAGCAGCTATCAAAATGAGAGCATGAAGCCGGCCGACACGGCAAGGTCCGGCAGTGATGCACCGACGCGAGCGGTTAAAGTCTGGGAATGACCCGCGCCCTTCCCGACACCCTGTCCACGGCACGCCTGTTGCTGCGTGCGCCCGCGGTCGAAGACGCGCCGGCCCTCTTCCAGGCCTACACGCAGGACCCGGCGGTTTGCCGCTTCATGGTCTGGACGCCGCACCGGTCTGAGGACGATACCCGCGGCTTCACGGCCGCTTGTGTGGATGCCTGGGCCACCGGCCAGCGCCAGCCCTATGTCATCGCCGATGTTGCCAGCGGCGAGGCCATGGGCATGATCGAGGTGCGTTTCCTAGGCACGACGGCCGACATCGGCTACGTGCTTGCGCAGTCGCACTGGCGTCAGGGCTTGATGTCTGAGGCGATGGCTGCCGTGACCGACGCGGCCCTAGACGTGCCAGGCCTTTTCCGCGTGCAGGCCACTTGCGATATCGAGAACATTGCATCGCAGCGCATGCTGGAAAAAAACGGCTTCCAGCGAGAAGGCCGGCTGGAGCGCTACACCGTGCATCCCAATATCTCACCGGAACCCAGGGCCTGCTTCATGTATGCGAAGTGCCGGTGAACTACCCATCTGGAGCTTTCCGAATGTCTGTCACCCTTCTCCTGCGCTGCAACAACATCGAGCAAACCCGCGTTTTTTATACGTCGGTGGTGGGCTTTGCCGTCAGCGCTTCGGCAGAGGGCAGCCTCACTGCAGAAAAACACGGCGGCAAGCTGCTCTTCACGGCGCAGGACCTTTGGAAGTCGGGCCCGGTTTGCTCGGGTACGATTTATTTCACGGTTCCGGATGTGGATGCCTGTTATGCAGCGATCAAAGACCGGGCGACGCTGGCTTGGCCGCTGCAGGACATGCCCTATGGTTCCCGCGAGTTTGGCGTCACCGACTGCAACGGCTACACACTGGCCTTCCACCAGCGAGCCTGAGCCCGCCGCGCCACCTCACAGTCCGGGCGCAATCATCTCCGCATACTCGTACAGCGCGCCCAGCACTTCTTCGCCGCGCTCATCCGCGGTTTCCGACAACACGTCGAGTTCGGCCAGGAAGGCGTCCACATTGCGCGCCCCGCCCTCACCTTCGAGCAGGCGCGCAACGCGGTGCGCTTCCCAGCGTTCGGCGTGTTCGGGCGACAGCGTGGCTTCGAAGTTGCGCGCGCGGTAGCGAAACACCAGTTCTTCCAGCCGCTCGTCGTCGAAGCCGGTGCGGCTGTGCGCGAGTTCTGCTGGCGGCAGGGCGCGCAGCTTGTTGAGCCGCCGCCTGTCGTCATTGTTGATGAAACCGCCGTAGAGGTCCTCGTCCACGTCGGGCACGCCCTCTTTGGGACGCGCAAACACCTCGGGCCAGACCGCGCTCATGTCCGGCAGGCCGGCGGCGGTTTCGGCGTTGCGCAGCGCCGCTTCGATATCGACGCCCCATCTGGCGGCCATCGCATCGCTGAGTGTAGCGAGTTTGCGCACCACCATGGGTGACTTGTTCAGGTGCACCGACTTGATCGGCAAGCGCGTGACGCCTTCCGGCAGGTCGGCGCTTTTGCTGAACAGGCGCTGGCGCAGCGTGGCCACGTCGAGCAGCGGCAGTTCGGCAGGGTCGTACGCCAAATCCCAGGCCAGCAATTCGTTTTTGTTCGAGGGGTGCATGGCCAGCGGCCACATCACGGCGAGGCAGCCTTTCTCGGGGGCGAACATGCCGGACACGTGCAGGAAGGGCTGGGCCGTCTGCGGGCTGGTCGGCAGGCCGAGCTCGGCGGCCACCCGGTCTTTTTTGTGCAGCGACAGGCAGAAGTCGAACAGCCGGGGCTGAGCCGTGCGGATCAGCCGGGCCAGCGCAATCGTGGCGCGCACGTCGGACAAGGCGTCGTGCGCAGACTCGTGCAGCAGGCCATTGGCGCGCGCCAGGTCCTCGAGCTTGAAGCTGGGGCGCAGTGCGCCGGCGTCGTCCGGCCGGCGCTCGTCGGGTTTCATCGGCCACGCCATGCCCTCGGGCCTGAGCGCATACGCCATGCGCACCACGTCGAGCAGGTCCCAGCGGCCGCAATCGTTTTGCCATTCACGCGCATAGGGGTCGATCAGGTTGCGCCAGAACAGGTGGCGCGTGACCTCGTCGTCGAAACGGATGGTGTTGTAGCCGACGCCTATGGTGCCGGGCTGGGCCAGCACCGCTTCGATGCGCGCGGCGAATTCGTGTTCGGGCAGGCCGCGCTCCAGGCAGACTTGTGGCGTGATGCCGGTCAGCAGGCAGGACGCCGGGTCCGGCAGGTAGTCGCGCGCCGGCTGGCAATACAACATCAGCGGCTCGCCGACCTCGTTGAGTTCGGCGTCGGTGCGTATGCCGGCAAACTGCGCCGGCCGGTCGCGCCGGGTATTCAGGCCGAAGGTTTCGTAGTCGTGCCAGAGAAAGGTGTGGGGCGCCATGGCAAGGTCATAGTAAAGGTGAGAACAGCCGCGCCGTGGCATCAAACAGGCGCATCAGGAAACGCTGCCGCCGCTGGGCCGGCACGGGCGCGGCATTGCGCAGGTCGGTCTCGAACTGCGCGGCCAGCGGTTCGGCCAGCACCGGGCCATACACCACTGCCATCACCTCGAAATTCAGGCGGAAGCTGCGGTTGTCGAAATTGGCCGTGCCTATCATCGCGCAGTTGTCGTCGACCACCAGTGTCTTGGAATGCAGCATGCGCGCCTTGTACTCCCAGACCTTGACACCGGCGGCGATCAGTTCGTCGTAATAGGAGCGGGCGGCCGCACTGACGACCAGGCTGTCGCTGCGGCGCGGCACCAGCAGGCGCACATCAACGCCACGCAGCGCCGCGCTGGTCAGCGCCATCAGCGCGGGCTCGCCCGGAACAAAATACGGCGTGGTCAGCCAGGCACGGTCACAGGACGCATTGATGGCGGCAATGTGCATGCGGTGGATCGCCTCGAGCGGGTTGTCCGGGCCGCTGGTGACCACCTGGACCGGGATGTCGCCCGCCTCGTCGTCGGGATGTAATTGCGGCAGCAGGCGCTTGAGGGATTTGTCGGTGTCCTGTGGCGACTCACCCGTGGCATAGGCCCAGTCCTCCAGGAAGGTGGTCTGCAACCAGCGCACCGCGCTGCCCTCGAAGCGCAGGTGCACGTCGTGGTAGGCATCGGGGCGTGCGCGCAGGTCTTCCTCATCGGTGATGTTGACGCCGCCCGTGAAACCGACCGTGCCGTCGCAGACCAGGATCTTGCGGTGCGTGCGGTAATTGCTGACGGGGCGCAACCGGCGGCCTATCCGCGTGTCGTGGAACAAGCCGACCTTGGCCCCGGCCTCGTGCAGCGGCGCCATGAAGCCGCGTCCCAGCCCCTTGGAGCCCAGCGCGTCCACCAGCAGGCGCACCACCACCCCCTCCTGCGCTTTCTGCACCAGCAGGTCGCGCAGCGCCGTGCCGATCCGGTCGGGCTCGAAAATGTAGTACTCGAGATGGACATGGTGGCGTGCCTGGCGTATCGCCTCGAACATGCTGTCGAACGTTGCGGCGCCGCCGGACAGCAGTTGCGCCGACGTGGCACTCGACACCGGCAAGCCGCAGGCCGCCCGGCCCAGTGCCGCCATTTGCCGCAAGGCCGGCGGTGCACGCTCGATGTCGTCGCGCAACAGCGCCATGTCGGCATCGTCGCGATGACCGGCGCGGCTGCGCAGGCGTTTGAGGCGCTGCTTCTTGAGCCTCTGGGGACCCAGGAAGTAATACACCACGAAACCGGCGAAAGGCAGCAGCGCCATCGACAGGATCCAGCTCATGGTCGACACCGGCGCGCGCTTTTGCAGCACGATCCAGATCGACAGGATGGCGATGTAGGCACTCCAGGCCAGGGACAGGCCGGTTTTCCATTCGTCGCTGAGTTGCGGGATTTCCAAGGTTGTCAGACGTTTGTGTGAAGTATGGAGGCCGTCCCTGCCGAGCCCGGCAAGGGGGCCAAAGAAAAAGGCCGATAGCGTGATGCTAGCGGCCTTTTCGACGCGGGCTGGTTCAGCCCGGGCTTCAGTTCGTTTCCGCCTGCTCGGCTTCGGGCTTGGCCTTGCCTTCCTTCTTCGGCAGCGGCTGGATGTCGAGTTCGACTTCGCCGGTCTCGACACCTTTCTCGTCGGTCGTGACCTTCATGTCCACCGTCAGCCGGCCGCCGTCGATCAGGCGCCCGAACAACAGCTCGTCGGCCAGCGCGCGGCGAATCGTGTCCTGGATCAGGCGCTGCATCGGGCGCGCGCCCATCAGCGGATCGAAACCCTTCTTGCCGAGGTACTTGCGCAAGGTGTCGGTGAAGGTCACGTCCACCTTCTTCTCGGCCAGTTGCGTCTCGAGCTGCAGCAGGAACTTGTCGACCACGCGCAGGATGACGGTTTCGTCCAGCGCCTTGAAGCTCACCACCGCGTCGAGACGGTTGCGGAACTCGGGCGTGAACAGGCGCTTGATGTCGGCCATCTCGTCACCCGCCTCGCGCGGGTTGGTGAAGCCGATGGTCGCCTTGTTCATGGTCTCGGCGCCGGCGTTGGTCGTCATGACGATGATCACGTTGCGGAAATCGGCCTTGCGCCCGTTGTTGTCCGTCAAGGTGCCGTGGTCCATGACCTGCAGCAGCACGTTGAAGATGTCCGGGTGCGCCTTTTCGATCTCGTCGAGCAGCAGCACGCAATGCGGCTTCTTGGTCACGGCCTCGGTCAGCAGGCCGCCCTGGTCAAAACCGACATAACCCGGAGGCGCACCGATCAGCCGGCTCACCGCATGGCGCTCCATGTACTCGGACATGTCGAAGCGGATCAGCTCGATGCCCATGATGTAGGCCAGCTGCTTGGCCGCTTCGGTCTTGCCGACGCCGGTGGGGCCGGAGAACAGGAAAGAGCCGATCGGCTTGTCGTCCTTGCCCAGGCCGGAACGCGCCATCTTGACGGCGGACGCCAGCACGTCGAGGGCCTTGTCCTGGCCGAACACCACGCTTTTCAAGTCGCGCTCCAGCGTCTTGAGCTTGCCGCGGTCGTCGTTGGACACATTGGCGGGCGGAATCCGCGCGATCTTGGCCACAATCTCCTCGACCTCGGTCTTGGTGATGGTTTTCTTGCGCTTGGAAGGCGGCAGGATGCGCTGGGCAGCGCCGGCCTCGTCGATCACGTCGATGGCCTTGTCCGGCAAATGCCGGTCGTTGATGTATTTGGCGCTGAGCTCGGCCGCAGCCTGCAGCGCTGCCACCGCGTACTTGACGCTGTGGTGCTCTTCAAAGCGTGACTTCAGGCCCTTGAGGATCTCGACGGTTTCCTGCACGGTCGGCTCGACCACGTCGACCTTCTGGAAGCGGCGTGACAGGGCTGCGTCTTTTTCGAAGATGCCGCGGTACTCGGTGAAGGTGGTGGCGCCAATGCACTTGAGCTGACCCGAACTGAGCGCGGGCTTGAGCAGGTTGGACGCGTCCAGCGTGCCGCCCGAGGCCGCACCGGCCCCGATCAGGGTGTGGATCTCGTCGATGAACAGGATGCCGTTGGGCTTGTCTTTCAGCGCTTTCAGCACGCCCTTGAGGCGCTGCTCGAAATCGCCGCGGTATTTGGTGCCGGCCAGCAGCGCGCCCATGTCCAGCGAATAGACCTGCGCTTCGGCCAGGATCTCGGGCACGTCTTTCTGCGTGATGCGCCAGGCCAGGCCCTCGGCGATGGCCGTCTTGCCCACGCCGGCTTCCCCGACCAGCAGCGGGTTGTTCTTGCGGCGGCGGCACAGAATCTGGATCACGCGCTCGACCTCGTAGTGGCGGCCGATCAGCGGATCGATCTTGCCGTCTTTGGCCATCTGGTTGAGGTTTTGCGTGTACTGCTCGAGAGGCGAGGCCTTTTCGTTCTTCTCGCCGCCCTCTTCGTTCTCGGCGGCGCTCTCGCCGGTTTTGGTCGGCTCGGGCGGGTCGCTTTTCTTGATGCCGTGCGCGATGAAATTGACCACGTCCAGGCGCGTCACGCCCTGCTGGTGCAGGTAATACACGGCATGGGAATCCTTCTCGCCGAAGATCGCGACCAGCACGTTGGCGCCGGTGACTTCCTTCTTGCCGTTGCCGGTGGACTGCACATGCATGATGGCGCGCTGGATCACACGCTGGAAACCCAGCGTGGGCTGCGTGTCCACGTCGTCGCTGCCGGCGACCTGCGGCGTGTTGTCCTTGATGAAGTTGGCCAGCGACTTGCGCAGGTCATCGATGTTCGCGGAGCATGCGCGGAGCACCTCGGCGGCGCTGGGGTTGTCGAGCAACGCCAGCAGCAGGTGTTCCACGGTGATGAATTCGTGACGCTGCTGCCGGGCTTCGACAAAGGCCATGTGCAAGCTGACTTCTAGTTCCTGGGCAATCATTGCGTTTCCTTTCGGCTTGCTGCGGTGGTGACTCTGTATCTCTTGATGTCGATATGGGCCGTTTTTGCCATTATTCAATGGGCTCGCAGACACACTGCAGCGGATGGCCATTTTTCCGGGCGGCTTCCGTGACCTGGTCTACCTTGGTGGAGGCCACATCCTTGGAAAACACGCCGCACACACCCTTGCCGTCCAGATGGATCTTCAGCATGATCTGCGTGGCGGTTTCCCGGTCCTTGTTGAAAAACTCCTGGATCACCTCGACGACAAACTCCATCGGCGTGTAGTCGTCATTGAGCAGCACCACCTGGAACATCTGCGGCGGCTTGGTCTTCTGCGGACGCCGCTCCAGCACAACGGAGTCCCCACCATTGGCGCCGTCCGGCTTGATGACCGGGGCCTTGGGCGGTGCGGGGGGCTTGGGGGGTTGGGTTGCCATGAAATCATTCTAGCGAGCGAAATTGCCCATTGCGGTGCGCGGGGAAATTGGTGGCGGGAACGCGACATTCCGTGCGACGTCGTGACTTTTTCCCGTTCCATGAAAAAACCGCCCCGACCTGCGCCTGGAGCGGTTTTGCGGTGGCCCTGCCCGGTTATTTCACAACCAGGCTACCGGCATCTTTACATATGGTCGATCATCACCTGGCCAAAGCCGGAACAGCTGACCTGGGTTGCGCCGTCCATCAGGCGGGCGAAGTCATAGGTCACCTTCTTCGATTCAATGGATTTCTCCATGGCGCTGATGATCAGGTCGGCAGCCTCGGTCCAGCCCATGTGGCGCAACATCATTTCGGCCGACAGGATTTCGGAGCCGGGGTTCACATAGTCCTTGCCGGCGTATTTCGGCGCCGTGCCGTGGGTGGCTTCGAACATGGCGACGGTGTCGCTCAGGTTGGCCCCCGGAGCGATGCCGATGCCGCCAACCTGGGCGGCCAGCGCGTCGGAGACGTAGTCGCCGTTGAGGTTCAGCGTGGCGATCACGCTGTATTCCGCCGGGCGCAGCAGGATCTGCTGCAGGAATGCGTCGGCAATGCTGTCCTTGATGATGATGTCCTTGCCGGTCTTGGGGCTCTTGAACTTCATCCAGGGGCCGCCGTCGATTTCCACCGCGCCGAACTCCTTTTTCGCCAGGGCGTAGGACCAGTCGCGGAACCCGCCTTCGGTGAACTTCATGATGTTGCCCTTGTGCACGATGGTCACGCTGGGCTTGTCATTGTCGATGGCGTACTGGATGGCCTTGCGCACCAGGCGCTCCGTGCCTTCGCTGGATACCGGCTTGATGCCGATGCCCGAGGTGTTGGGGAAGCGGATTTTCTTGACGCCCATCTCGTCCTGCAGGAACTTGATGAGCTTTTTGGCCTTCTCGGATTCGGCTTCGAACTCGATGCCGGCATAGATGTCTTCGGAGTTTTCCCGGAAGATCACCATATTGGTCTTGTGGGGCTCTTTCACGGGTGATGGCACGCCGGCAAAATACTGGATGGGACGCAGGCAGACGTAGAGGTCCAGTTCCTGGCGCAGTGCAACATTGAGCGAACGGATGCCTCCGCCGACAGGTGTGGTCAGCGGGCCCTTGATGGACACCACATAGTCCCTGACCGCAGCCAGCGTCTCTTCGGGCAACCAGACATCCGGACCGTAAATGCGGGTGGACTTTTCACCGGCGTACACCTCCATCCAGTGGATCTTCCTCTTGCCGCCATAAGCCTTGGCCACAGCCGCATCCACCACCTTGAGCATCACCGGCGTGATATCCGCGCCCGTGCCATCGCCTTCGATGAACGGAATGACCGGCTGGTCCGGAACATTCAGCGAATTGTCGGCATTGACGGTGATTTTCTGACCTTGGGCGGGCACCTTGATGTGCTGGTACATGTGAATAAGTCTCCGGTGCGCGCTGGACATCGCAGTGAATGACTGCTGGGCGCTGTTTAGGTGATAACCCGCAAATTTTAGCCCCAAAACCCGACTCCATTCATTTCTCGGCCCGTGTGTCAACCGTTTGCAAACGGGCCTCGTTACAGTCAAGTCCACGAGCTTTTTCGGGGGACCTGGTTCAAAAACTAATCTAGGAAAATTCCAAATGAACAAGATTCTTGCTGCCCTGATCGCCGGCCTTTTCGCCGTTGGTGTGTTTGCCCAGACTCCTGCCCAGCCTGCACAGCCGGCCAAGCCAGCGATGCCTGCAATGCCTGCTACGCCTGCCACTCCGGCAACGCCTGCTACGCCTGCCACCCCTGCCATGCCAGCGGCCAAAGTTGAAACCAAAGCCGAAAAAGCTGCTGCCGCCAAGGCCGCCAAAGCCGAAAAAGCTGCTGCTGCAAAAGCCGCCAAGGCTGAAAAAGCCGCTGCGGCCAAGAAAGCCAAAGAAGACAAAGCCGCTGCCGCCAAAGCCGCCAAGGCTGAAAAAGCAGCAGCAGCCAAGAAGGCCAAAGAAGACAAAGCCGCTGCCGCCAAGAAGTAATCAGCCCGCTGATATCCAGAATGCCCGCGTTGCGGGCATTTTTCATGGCGTCGTTTATGCTGATTGCCTGATCAACCTTTGGTGACTTCATGCCTGTTCACACTCCTTCCACTGCCAGCCGCCTTCGGGGCATGGCTTGTGCCGTTTTCCTGGCGGCATGCGCGCTTGCCGCAACTGCCCAGGACGCGCCGCAGATGAACCTGCAACGCAGCACGCTGTCCGCCGGCATGCACCAGATCGAGGTGCAACTGGCGACAACGCCGGCCCAGCGGCAGACCGGCCTGATGTTCCGCAAGGAGATGCCGCAAGGCGAAGGCATGTTGTTCATCTTCGAGGAGGCCGCGCAACAGTGCTTCTGGATGAAAAACACACTGCTGCCCCTGACCGCCGCGTTTGTTGCAGACGACGGGACCATCGTGAACCTGGCCGACATGAAGCCGCAGACGACGGACTCGCACTGCTCGGAAAAGCCGGTGCGTTATGTGCTGGAGATGAACGTCGGCTGGTTCGCCAAGAAAGGCATCAAGGCCGGGAGCCGTCTGCGCGGACCGGTCTTCCAGGCGACAAAGTAGGCTGCCCCCGGGCTCGGGCAGCCGGCCAGAAGCAGCAAAGGCGATCCGCACTGCTGCGGACCGCCTTCCAGGGACCTGCCTGCAGGTCGCTTCCAGCTGTTGCGATGTTCTAGGCGGTAAAACCCGCCAGCGCCGTGTTCAGGGTCTTGCTCGGACGCATCACGATGTCCAGCTTGGCCAGGTCGGGCTGGTAGTAACCGCCAATATCCACGGCCTTGCCCTGCACGGCCTGCAGTTCGGCAACGATGGCCTGCTCGTTGCCCGTCAGTGCCTTGGCCAAGGGAGCAAACTTCCCGGCCAGCGCCGCGTCTTCGGTCTGTGCAGCCAGTTCCTGGGCCCAGTACATGGCGAGGTAAAACTGGCTGCCGCGATTGTCGAGTTGACCGGTCTTCGGCGACGGATTCTTGTTGTTGTCAAGAAGCTTGCCAGTGGCGGCATCCAGCGTTTTGGCCAGGATCTTGGCCTGGGCATTGCCGGTCTTGATGCCGAGGTCTTCCAGTGACACCGCCAGCGCCAGGAATTCGCCCAGCGAGTCCCAGCGCAGGTGGTTTTCCTCGACCAGTTGCTGGACGTGCTTGGGCGCGGAGCCACCGGCACCGGTTTCGTACATGCCGCCGCCGGCCATCAGCGGAACGACGGACAACATCTTGGCGCTGGTGCCCAGCTCCATGATGGGGAACAGGTCGGTCAGGTAGTCGCGCAGGATGTTGCCGGTGGCGCTGATGGTGTCCAGGCCGCGTACCACGCGCTCCAGCGTGTAACGCATGGCCCGCACCTGGCTCATGATCTGGATGTCCAGGCCCGCCGTGTCGTGTTCGTGCAGATACATCTTGACCTTGGTGATCATCTGCGCTTCGTGCGGGCGGTAGGCATCGAGCCAGAACACCACCGGCATGCCGGAGTTGCGCGCGCGGGTGACGGCCAGCTTGACCCAGTCGCGGATGGCCGCATCCTTGACCTGGCACATGCGCCAGATGTCGCCAGCTTCCACGTTGTGGCTGAGCAGCACTTCGCCACTTGCCAGGTCGGTGATGTTGGCCACGCCGTCCTCGGGGACCTCGAAGGTCTTGTCGTGCGAACCGTATTCCTCGGCCTGCTGGGCCATCAGGCCCACGTTGGGCACGGTACCCATGGTCTTGGGATCGAACGCGCCGTGCCACTTGCAGAAGTTGATGATCTCCTGGTAGATGCGGGCGAAGGTCGATTCGGGCATCACGGCCTTGACGTCCTTCAGGCGGCCATCGGCGCCCCACATCTTGCCGCCGTTGCGGATCATCGCGGGCATGGAGGCGTCCACGATGATGTCATTGGGCGAATGGAAGTTGGTGATTCCCTTGGCCGAATCGACCATGGCCAGTTCGGGCCGGCCTTCGTGGCAGGCATGCAGGTCGGCCTTGATCTCGTCCTGCTTGCTCTGCGGCAGCGTGGCTATCTTGTTGTACAGATCGACCATGCCGTTGTTGACGTTGACGCCCAGTTCCTCGAACAGCTTGGCGTGTTTTTCGAAGGCTTCCTTGTAGAAAATCTTCACGCAGTGGCCGAACACGATGGGGTGCGACACCTTCATCATGGTCGCCTTCACGTGCAGCGAGAACATCACGCCGGTGTTGTGCGCGTCCTCGATCTCCTTCTCGTAAAACGCCACCAGCGCCTTCTTGCTCATGAACATCGAGTCGATGATCTCGCGGTCCAGCAACGAGACCTTGGGCTTGAGCACAATGGTCTTGCCGCTTTTGGTGATCAGCTCCATCCTGACTTCGCGCGGGCGGTCCAGCGTGATGGACTTTTCACCATGGTAGAAGTCGCCGGCGTGCATGTGCGAGACGTGCGAGCGCGATGCCTGGCTCCAGTCGGCCATGCTGTGCGGGTTCCTGCGCGCGTACTCCTTCACGGCCCTGGGGGCGCGGCGGTCCGAATTGCCTTCACGCAGCACCGGGTTCACGGCGCTGCCGGTGCACTTGTTGTAGCGCGCACGGATGTCCTTGTCCTCGTCGGTCTTGGGGGCTTCCGGATAGTCAGGAATCTTGTAACCCTTGCCCTGCAGTTCCCTGATCGCATCCTTGAGCTGGGACACCGACGCGCTGATGTTGGGCAGCTTGATGATGTTGGCCTGCGGCTTGAGCGTCAGCTTGCCCAGCTCTGCCAGGGTATCGGGCACCCGCTGTTGCTCGGTCAGGCATTCCGGGAACTGGGCCAGGATGCGGCCAGCCACCGAAATATCGGCGGTTTCGACCTTGACGCCTGCGGGCGCCGTAAACGTTCGGACGATGGGCAGGAAGGAGGCGGTCGCGAGCAACGGGGCCTCGTCGGTCAGCGTGTAGATGATGGTGGGTTGCTCGGTGCTCATCGCTTATCTCCAGAACTGTTATGGGAACGTCGGCGGCTGGGTCACAGACCGCTGACATGATCGGATGGTGCCTGATTCCTTGAGGGAATGGCACCTGCCCTGCCCTGCATTTTATGCAACGCAATGCCACGATACGAAATCACCCCTGCATGAAACAAACTTTATTTTCGGGCGAAAAAAAGGCCCGAAGAAAGCTTCGAGCCTTTTGAGAGTTCACGGCGCATCGGGAAGCGCCAGACGGATCAGGCGAAATTGGCGGCCGCAAAGTCCCAGTTCACCAGCTTGTCGAGGAAGGTCTCGACAAATTTCGGACGCATGTTGCGGTAGTCGATGTAATAGGCGTGCTCCCACACATCCACCGTCAGCAAGGCCTTGTCGGCAGTGGTCAGCGGGGTGCCGGCCGGGCCGGTGTTGACGATGTCGACGCTGCCGTCGGCTTTTTTCACCAGCCAGGTCCAGCCCGAACCGAAGTTGCCAACGGCCGACTTGACGAAGGCTTCCTTGAACGCTGCGTAGGAGCCGAACTTGGCATTGATTGCGTCAGCCAGGGCGCCGGAGGGCTCGCCGCCGCCGGCGGGCTTCATGCAGCTCCAGAAGAAAGTGTGGTTCCAGATCTGGGCGGCATTGTTGTACACGCCGCCGCTGGATTTCTTGACGATTTCCTCGAGGGTCATGGACTCGAACTCGGTGCCCTTTTGCAGGTTGTTCAGGTTCACCACATAAGCGTTGTGGTGCTTGCCGTGGTGGTACTCGAAGGCTTCCTGGCTGTAGGCAGGCGCCAGGGCATCGATCGCGTAAGGCAGCGGGGGCAGTTTGTGTTCCATTGTTTTTTCCTTGTGGGGTGGTGTGGTGATGTTGCGATGATAAGGGCCATTGTAAAAAACTAAATCAGCCGCGGTGCTGAAACGGTCAAATCGACCTCGCCGTCGGCAAGGGTAGCGCGCAGCGCCTGGCCGGGCGCGGTGTCGGCCGCATGCGTGACCGCCTGCCCCTGCATGTCGGCCAGCCAGGCATAACCGCGCTGCAGCACCAGCTTCGGGTCCAGCGGCGCGAGCCGCAGCTGCGCGCGCTCCAGTCGGCGCTGCTGCTGTGCAAGCGCCTGGTGCAGCGCCTGCGGGAAAGCCAGACTCAGCGCCTGCAAGGTGTTTTTTTCGCGCTGCATGCCGGTCTGCAGCGCATGGCGCAGGCCCTGCGCATGAGCTGCCAGCCGCGCGTGCTGGCGCGTCACCAGGTGCGAGGGGCGGCTGACGCGCGCCGCCGCCCAGTCCAGCCGCTGGTTGCTGGCCTGCAGTTGCCGCTCCACGCCGTAATGCAAGCGGTCCTGCAGGTCATCGAGCTCGCCCAGCCAGACCTTTTGCGGCTGGGCACACAACTCGGCCGCCGCGGTCGGGGTGGGCGCACGCAGGTCGGCGCAGAACTCGGCAATCGTGAAATCGGTTTCGTGGCCGACACCGCAGACCACAGGCACCGGTGAAGCCACGATCAGGCGTGCCAGTTCCTCGTCATTGAAGGCCCAGAGGTCTTCCATGGCGCCGCCGCCGCGCACCAGCAGCAGCACATCGACCTCGGCACGTTCATACGCCAGCCTGAGCGCCTGGCGCAACTCCCCTGGTGCCTGCGCGCCCTGCACGCTGGCCGGGTAGATCACCACCGGGACATGCGGCGCGCGGCGCTGCAGGGCAGTGACCACGTCATGCAGTGCCGCCGCCCCCAGCGAGGTCACCACCCCCACGGCCCGGGGCAGCAGGGGCAGCGCACGCTTGCGGCCGGCATCAAACAGCCCTTCGGCCTCCAGCTTGTTCTTTAGCTGGACAAAACGCTCGAACAGATTGCCCTGGCCGGCCTGCTGCATGGCCTCGACGATCAGTTGCAGTTCGCCGCGCGGCTCGTACACACCGAGCCGGCCACGCACTTCGACCCTTTGCCCGTCGCGCGGCACAAAATCAAGCAAGCCGGCGGCCCGGCGAAACATGGCGCAACGGATCTGGCCCTGCTCGTCCTTCAGTGAAAAATAGCAGTGACCACTGGCAGCCCGCGAGAAGCCGATGACTTCGCCCTGCACCGCCACCGGGTTGAAGCGCGCCTCCAGGCTGTCGGCGATCGCGCGCAGCAGCGAACCGACGGGCCAGATACGCACACCGGGCCGCGGGCTGACCGCGGCGTCCAGCGGAATAAAAGGCTCAGACACGGCCAAACCCCCTGATTTCATGCGGGTAATACTCCACAGACACCGATGAATCCGGGGCAAAACCCGCGGTTTGCCGGGGAGATTCGCAAATACTCGTGCAAGTCATTGATTTTTAATAACATTATTCTGCTCAAATTTTCATCGTTTTGTCACATGCGCCATTTGGCGCGGCTTGGCGACGCATCGCCTGCCACTTACTCACAAAGTTATGCACATGTTCTGTGAGTTATGTCCTACAGGTGTGCCGCAGCCATGACCGGGGCAGCAAGACAGGCGAAACGGCGGAACGCCAACCGGGCTGGGCCATAATCCACAGCAATTATCAGCTTGGAGATTTGCCCTTGTTTTCGATCATACAAGCCGCAGGCTGGCCGATCTGGCCCCTTATCGCCTGTTCGATTCTGGCGCTCGCGCTCATCGTCGAGCGTTTTGCCAGCCTGAAAACCGCCAGGATCGCCCCGCCCAAGCTGCTGGACGAGGCCATCACGGTGTCGCGCGGCGGCGTGCCCGGCACCGACGTGGTGTCGCACCTGGAGCACAACTCCCTGCTCGGTTCGGTGCTGGCCAGCGGTTTCCGCGCGCTCAACACCAATCCCCGCATCGGCGAAGACGACTTGCGCTCCACCCTGGAAGGCGCCGGCCGGCGCGCCGCCCATACGCTGGAACGTTACCTGGCGGCGCTCGCCACCATTGCCTCGGCAGCGCCGCTGCTGGGCCTGCTGGGCACGGTGATCGGCATGATAGAGATTTTCGGCTCCCAGGCCGGCAGTGGTGGCGTGGCCAGCGCCGCCGGCGGCAACCCGGCGCAACTTGCGCAAGGCATCTCGATTGCGCTGTACAACACCGCTTTCGGCCTGATCGTGGCGATTCCGTCGCTGATCTTCTGGCGCTATTTCCGGGCGCGGGTCGACGGTTACCTGCTCACGATGGAAATTGCCTCCGAGCGGTTTGTGCGGCACCTCAACACACTCCGCAAATGACCATGGCCCCCACGCCCGTCGCTTCGCGTACGTCGCTGCCCCCCGGGGGGGCGCATTTTTTCTTGGGGCGGCCCGGCGAAAAAACCCTGGCCCCCACGCGGAGGCCCTCATGAACTTCCGCACAAGTTCCCGCGATGAACCGGAGATCAACCTGATCCCCTTCATCGACGTGCTGCTGGTGGTGCTGATCTTCCTGATGCTGTCGACCACCTACAGCAAGTTCACCGAGTTGCAGATCAAGCTCCCCGTGGCCGACGCCGACCAGCAGCGCGACTACCCCAAGGAAGTCATCGTTGCGGTCTCCAGCGACGGCCGCTACATGGTCAGCAAGACGCCGGTGGACGGCCGCAGCATCGAGGCGCTGAGCGCCGCCCTGACGGCGGCGGCCAAGGCCGGCAAGGACAGCGTCGTCATCATCAGCGCCGACGCCAGCGCCAGCCACCAGTCGGTGATCACGGTGATGGAGGCGGCGCGGCGCAGCGGCCTGACCCAGATCACCTTTGCCACCCAGAGCGCGGCGCAGGCCGGCGCGAAATAAGCGTGAAGGCGGGCCTGCAGCAGGCCTGGCTGCGGCGCGGCCCGCTGGCCTGCCTGCTGCTGCCGCTGGCGCTGCTGTTCGGCGTGATCGGGCGCTTGCGCCGCAGCCTGTACCGCGCGAATCTTCTGCCCTCCGAAAAAATGCCGGTGCCGGTGGTGGTGGTCGGCAATGTGGTGGCAGGCGGCGCGGGCAAGACGCCCACCGTGATCGCGCTGGTGCAGCATCTGCAGGCGGCCGGCATCCGGGCCGGTGTGGTCTCGCGCGGTTACGGGCGCAGCGGCGAGGGCTGCCTCGAAGTCTTGCCTGAAACCCCGCCCGAGCTGTCCGGTGATGAACCCGCGCTGATCCGGCGCGCCACCCAGGCCCCGGTGTTTGTGGCGGCGCGGCGTGCCGATGCCGCACGCGCCCTGCTGGCCGCCCATCCGGCCACGCAGCTCATCGTCTGCGACGACGGCCTGCAGCACTACGCGCTGCAGCGCGACCTCGAGATCGCGGTGTTCGACGACCGCGGCGCCGGCAACGGCTGGCTGCTACCGGCCGGTCCGCTGCGCGAGCCCTGGCCGGCACGCCTGCAACGCGGAGCCGGCCCGGACGGCCGCGGCATCGACCTGGTGCTGCACACCGGCGCGCTGCCGGCCTTCGGGGGGTTCCGCTCCACGCGGCGGCTCGCCGACCATGCCCGGCGCGCCGATGGCAGCCGCGTGGCGCTGGGCAGCCTGGCCGGCACGCCGCTGATTGCGCTGGCCGGCATCGCCAGGCCGCAGGCCTTTTTCGACATGCTCACAGCCCGTGGCCTCAGCCTGGCGCAAACCCGGGGGCTCCCGGATCACTATGATTTTGATAGCTACCCACGCCCGGCGGACGAGGGCTACACCTTGATTTGTACCGAGAAAGACGCGATCAAGCTGTTTTCCCGGCAGACCGATGCACTGGCGGTGCCGCTGGTGTTCGAACCGGAGCCGGCGTTTTTTGCGGCCTTCGACGCCTTGCTGGCGAGCCGGCTTTCTCCATTACCATCGCCCCATGGACACCAAACTGCTTGAACTGCTGGTCTGCCCTGTGACCAAGGGCCCGCTCGACTACGACCGTGAAAAACAGGAACTGGTCTCGCGCAGCGCCCGCCTGGCCTACCCGATACGCGACGGCCTGCCGGTGATGCTGGAAGAGGAAGCACGCGTGCTCACCGACGAGGAACTCGGGCTCTGAGCGTTCCGGCATGAGTTTCACCGTCCTCATCCCCGCCCGCCTCGCCTCCACCCGGCTCCCCGACAAACCGCTGGCCGACATTGCCGGCATCCCGATGATCGTGCGGGTGGCGCAACGCGCCCTGCTCAGCGGCGCCACGCGCGTCGTGGTGGCCACCGACAGCCCGCGCATCGCCCAAGCCTGCGCCGCTTTCCAGGTCACGGCCGTGATGACCCACGCCGATCACCCCAGCGGCAGCGACCGGCTGGCCGAAGCCTGCCATCTGCTGCAACTCGGCGACGACGAGGTGGTGGTCAATGTGCAGGGCGACGAGCCGCTGATAGCTCCCGCGCTGATCGACGCGGTGGCCGGCCTGCTGGCCGACCGCACCGACTGCGCCATGGGCACGGCCGCACATGCCATCGCCTCGCTCGCCGACCTGCACAACCCGAACGTGGTCAAGGTGGTGCTCGACGCGCGCAACACCGCGCTGTACTTCAGCCGTGCCCCCATCCCGGCCGCGCGTGATGCCGGCGGCCAGGCCTGGTGGGAAGGCGGCGGCACGCTGCCGCCGCCGCTGCGTCATGTCGGCATCTACGCCTACCGCACCGGCTTTTTGCGCCAGTTCCCCAAACTGCCGCAGGCGCCGCTGGAGCAACTCGAGGCACTGGAGCAGTTGCGCGCGCTCTGGCACGGCCACCGCATTGCCGTGCACATCAGCGCAGATGCGCCCGGACCGGGCGTGGACACGCCCGAAGATCTGGAGCGTGTGCGCCGGCTGTTCGTGTAAGCCTGCCGCAGGGCACGCATGCTATCCTTGAGAACAAGAAAAACGTGACGCCGGCGCCCTGCAATGGGCATGCGCTCACCCGCAGATTCATAAAAATCCGAGGACATCCATGAGACTGATTTTGTTGGGCGCGCCCGGCGCGGGCAAGGGGACGCAAGCGACCTTCATCTGCCAGAAGTACGGCATCCCCCAGATTTCCACCGGCGACATGTTGCGTGCCGCCGTCAAGGCCGGCACCCCGCTGGGCATCGAAGCCAAAAAAGTGATGGACTCGGGCGGTCTGGTCAGTGACGACCTGATCATCAACCTCGTCAAGGACCGCATCGCCCAGCCCGATTGCGCCAAGGGCTTCCTGTTCGACGGCTTTCCGCGCACCCTGCCCCAGGCCGACGCGATGAAGGCCGCCGGCGTCAAGCTCGACTACGTGCTCGAGATCGATGTGCCTTTCGAGGCCATCATCGAACGCATGAGCGGCCGCCGCTCGCACCCGGCCTCGGGCCGCACCTACCATGTCAAGTTCAATCCGCCCAAGGTCGAAGGCAAGGACGATGTGACCGGCGAGCCCCTGATCCAGCGCGAGGACGACAAGGAGGACACCGTGCGCAAGCGGCTCGAGGTCTACAGCGCGCAGACGCGGCCGCTGGTCGACTACTACTCGAACTGGGCCAAAGCCGAGCCCGCCGCGGCGCCTAAGTACCGCGCCATCAGCGGCATGGGCGGCGTCGATGAAATCACGGCGCGTGCCTTCACGGCGCTGGCCGGCTGAAACCTCGCGAGTGCCCCACAAAAAAGGCCGTCGATCGACGGCCTTTTTCATGCGTGTGTCCCGCCTTCAGGCCGGACCGGAGCGCAGTCCGTAGACCTTGCCGTCGGCAAACAGGTACTCGACGCGCAGGATGGCCTCGCCCTTCTCGCCGGTAAAGGTAAAGCCCAGCAGCTCGACCTGCGCGCCCGGCTTGATCTCGGCCACCTTCCAGGCCTGCATGCGTGTCAGCGGCGCCAGTTCGATCTCCCAGCGTTTGTCCTTGCGCGTGGGCACCACGGCTTTGGCCAGCAGCGCCTTGCCATCGACCGGCGCGCTCTGTGCGGGCAGCGTCCGCTGAGCCAGGTCGGCCGGCAGTTTGAGATTGGGCGAGACCTCGAGTTCGAGTTCGGCATGCGGGTTGCGCCACATGGACCTGGTCACCCTGCCTTCCAGATAAATCGGCCGGTCCTGGTCAAAACTGCTCCAGCCGTGGTGGGCCAGGGCCCAGGGGGCAGCACCTGCTGCAGGCAGGGCCAGGGAAACTTTCAGCAGGTCACGTCGCTTCATTCCAATCTCCTGGTTGATTGAGCTTGTTTACACATAGGCAATCCAGCGGCCACAGGCAATCACGGCCAGCCAGATCAGCGTGGACACTGCCATCTGCGCCTTGGCCAGGCCGTCGAGTTTGTCCAGCGAGCCGCGCCCATGAAACCAGGCTGCATTACAACCTGCCGTCAATAACAGCAGCATCTTCAGGGTGAAAGCCCGGTTCGCCAGCAGTTCGGCCGGCTGGGAAGCGAACATCAGCAAGCCGGAGGCGGCAACGACCGAGAAGCCGGCCAGCGCGATGCCCAGGCTCAGCCGCGACAAGGCCTTCACCGGCAGCGCGGCGCCCAGGCCGAACACGCGCAGTTCCAGCAACACCAGGTTGCCCAGCAGCAGCCCGATGCCGATGATGTGCACCACCTCCAGCGCCGGATAGGCCCAGACGTGGGAACGCAGCGACTCGAACATCCCGGGTCCTCAGTGAGCGGAAGCGAGCAGCGCCAGCAGCAGCGCCACCCGCGCCTTGACCGGGCTCAGGCCCTGCGAGTCGGCCAGTACATCGCCGGCCTTGGGCAAGACCCGGCCGTCGAGGCAACGCGTGGCCCGGACCACCCGCACACCGCCGGCCTGCGCCGCCAGCAAGGCGGCTTCCAGCGCGTGGTGCAGGGTACCGTTGCCGGTGCCCGCCACGACCAGGCCCTGCACCCCGTCGGCCACCAGCGCGCGCACGGCGCGGCCGTCGGCGCCGGCGTAATTCATGACAATTTCAACGCGCGGCCAGGGGCGATCACCTGCGCCGGATGCTACTATTTTTACAGCTGCTTGCGCTTGTCCCGCTTGGTCTGAGGGCCAGTTTCGCAACAAACGTAAACCGCCCTCCTCGACGTAGCCGAGTGGACCGGCGTCGCCGGAACTGAAGGCATCGAGGCGGTAGGTATGGACCTTTTGCACATCGAAAGCGCTGTGAACGACACCAGCGCAGACGGCGACCACGCCGCGCGCCCCGGCGTGCGACGCAACCGCCACCGCGTCCAGCATGTTCTGCGGCCCGTCAGGCGCCGACGCTGTCGCCGGCCGCATCGCGCAGGTCAACACCACCGGTTTGGCCGGGTCCAGCAGCGCCTGCAGGAAAAACGCGGTTTCCTCCAGCGTGTCGGTGCCGTGCGTGATGACGATACCCTGCACCTCCTCCTGCGCCAGCCAGTGCGCCACCCGTTGCGCCAGCGCGCGCCAGATGCCGAAGTCCATGTCCTTGCTGTCGACCTGCGCCACCTGCTCGCTGAGCAGTTCGCAGCCGCCGTCGGCCAGCGCGGGCAGCTCAGCGACAAGTTGCTCAATCCCGACCTGCGCGGCGGTATAGCCGAGGTTGTCGCCGGCCTGGGCCGCGGTGCCGGCGATGGTGCCGCCGGTGCCCAGAACCACGATCTTTTTGCGCTTCATTTCGCCAGACACTTGCATTCCTTAAAAAACTGGATGAAAATACAGCTACTGGATATTAAAACAGCCTTGATCGACGCCCAAGCCGGTCGCTGCGGTCGCTGTTTACCAAGGAGCCTACCCCATGAGCCTCACTGATTTTTCGGAAATGCCCAAACTCACTGCACGCCAGCAGCAAATCCTGGAATTGATCCAGAGCGCCATTGCGCGCACCGGCGCGCCACCAACCCGTGCAGAAATCGCCAACGAACTCGGCTTCAAGTCCGCCAACGCGGCCGAGGAACACCTGCAGGCGCTGGCCCGCAAGGGCGTGATCGAGTTGGTCAGCGGCACCTCGCGCGGCATCCGCCTGCGCAGCGATACCCTGCGCTCCATCAACGAATCCCGCCTCAAACAGTTCTCCCTGCCCTTGCAAAGCCTGGCCCAACTCGCCCTGCCTCTGGTGGGGCGGGTTGCTGCTGGCAGCCCCATTCTCGCGCAGGAGCATGTGGACCATACCTACTATTTCGAAAGCAGCCTGTTCCAGCGCAAGCCCGATTACCTGCTGAAGGTGCGCGGCATGAGCATGCGGGATGCCGGCATCATGGACGGCGACCTGCTGGCGGTTCAGCAGACCAAGGAAGCCAAGAACGGCCAGATCGTGGTGGCCCGGCTGGGCGACGAAGTCACGGTCAAACGCTTCCGCCGCAACAAGCACCTGATCGAATTGCTGCCCGAAAACCCCGACTTCCAGACCATCGTGGTCGAGCCCGGCGAGCCTTTCGAGCTGGAAGGCCTGGCCGTCGGCCTGATCCGCAACACCATGCTGATGTAAAGACATCGGCAGGCGGACGGGCACTGCCGGTGGCGGTCCGCAGTTTTTTCCGCGCAGCAGGTGGCGGGCGTTTGGTCAGTTCTTGGCCAACACCCTGGTGCAGCGGTTGTGTTTTTGAATCCTGCCTGTGTTTATCTCTAGCTCAGGAGTTCTCATGGGAATCGCCAGTTTTTCACGTTCACCGCTGCTGTCCGTCCTGCTCGCGCCGCTGCAGGCCCTCGCCGCCTTGTGGGTGCCGGCCCAGCCCGCGGTCAGCGTCACCCCGTCCAGCCCGGTGCCGGCCTTCCGGCGCCTTGCCGCCAATGACTCGTCCGCTACAAAAATAGTAGCTGGCAGCGCACAAACAGCGCGGTCTGCAGCTCCCAAACATTGTCCGAACGTAACCAGGACCGGAGCGCCGCGCCGACTGAAAGTGGTGCGCGAGTTCGAGGCCGGCATCAGCCCGTCCTGCGCCGGCCGCATGGTGATTTCTGGCCGCATGGCCGATGTCTGCGCCGAACTGGAGCGCATGGCCCAGCGCGAGGCCGCACTGGCGCAGGCCGCCTGAGCCCGGGCCTGCACTCGCCGCGGCCGTGACAAGGGCACGGGGCCCGACATCCCGTACTCGACCCGACGGCGAACGCCGCGACAGGCAGCGGGCGGCATGCGCGCCATGGCACGGCCACACCTGCTGCCTTGATTGCGTTCTGCTACATCTTGCAGGGCGACCGCCTCGTCGCGACAGAACTTGCAGGCACAATATCGGCATGAATATTGTGATCCTTGACGACTACCAGGATGCGGTGCGCAAACTGGCCTGCGCAGCCAAACTCGATGCCTACCAGGCCAAGGTCTACACCAACACCGTCAAGGGGATTGGCCAGCTTTCGGTCCGGCTCAAGGACGCCGATGTGGTCGTGCTGATCCGCGAGCGTACGCATCTGCAGCGCCAGCTGATCGAAAAACTCCCCAAACTCAAGATGATTGCGCAGACCGGCCGTGTCGGCAGCCACGTCGACGTCGGCGCCTGCACCGAACGCGGCATCGTGGTCGCCGAAGGCGTGGGCTCGCCCACGGCGCCGGCCGAACTGACCTGGGCCCTGATCATGGCGGCGATGCGGCGCATCCCCCACTATGTGTCCCACCTCAAACACGGTGCCTGGCAGCAGGCCGGTCTGAAAAATGCCTCCATGCCGGCCAACTTCGGCATCGGCTCGGTGCTCAGGGGCAAAGTGCTGGGCATCTGGAGTTACGGCAAGGTCGGCCAGATCGTTGCTGGCTACGGCCGCGCCTTCGGCATGCGTGTGCTGGTCTGGGGCAGCCAGGCTTCACGTGCACGGGCCCAGGCTGACGGCTTTGAAGTGGCCTCGTCCAAGGCCGAGTTTTTCCAGGAGAGCGATGTGCTGACCCTGCATCTGCGGCTGGCGGACGACACGCGCGGCGCGGTCACCCTCGAGGACCTGGCCCGCATGAAGCCCTCGTCCGTGCTGGTCAACACCTCGCGCGCCGAGCTGATCGAACCGGAAGCGCTGATCGCGGGACTGAACCGCGGGCGGCCCGGGCTGGCGGCGGTGGACGTGTTCGAGTCCGAGCCGATTCTGCAGGGGCACGCACTGCTGCGCCTGGAAAACTGCATCTGCACCCCGCACATCGGCTACGTGGAGCAGGAAAGCTACGAGATGTATTTCAGCTCGGCGTTTGACAATGTCGTGAACTTCATCAAGGGCACGCCCACCAATATCGTCAATCCGGGCGCCTTGCAGGTCAGGCGCTAACAACCCGCGCTTCAGACGGCCGGCAGCGCGCCGGCGCAATGGCTGAGCGCCACGTGAGCTGTATCCGGAAATGGGCGGCGCCGCCGGCGGCGACTGCCGTGGCCGGACCGCCTAGGATTTTCCCAGGGCGTCCGGGCGGAAACCGGTGTCGTAGTCGTCAAAGTCGACGAGGGAATCGAACACGGTGGGTTCCTTGCCTGAGCGTGTGCTTGCCGGCGCAGCCGGCGCCCGGGTACGTACACCGGGCGCTTTGACAGGGCGGTCGCTGGCCACGAACTCGCTCAGGTCGATGTCCAGGCCCAGGCGCGGTGAGGACCTCGGCTGCATGGCCAGGTCAGGCCATTGCGTGTTTCCGCTGTCGCCCGGATCGGCCTGCAGGTCAATGATCTCCCTGGCCACCGCGTGCAGCAGCAGCAATTCCCGGTAGGCCTCGAGGTCCAGGACTTCGGCGGGGTTGCCCGGCTCACGGAACAGCGCGTTGTCGATGATGTCGAACACCCGGCGCTTCGGCCAGACCGCTTCAATCCGTGCCAGCACATCTTCGTAGGCAGACACATTGCTGCCCACCGCCGTATAGGCATCAAACGGCGCGACCCGGGTGTTGAACACGCGGTTGAAGTCCGCCCGCAGGACTTCGTACTCCTCCCGGTCACCGGTCTGGTGGTAGAGGTCAAGCAAGTCCAGATAAACCAGCGCACTGGTCTTCACATTGTCGACCAGGTGCTTGCGAAGCAGCGAAATGGCGCGATCCTGCTGTCCCAGCGAGCTGAAAAATTCCACCTGCTGCTGCAGGTCGAAAATCTCCGGCACCCGGACAGTGCGCGGAACAAAAGGCACGCTGACCGAAAATTTGGCCCGGTCCCGCGCGGCCAGCGGCGGAATCGTATCCGGCAAGGGACGGCTCGCGGGCGGGGGCCGGCGCTTGAGTTCGTCAAACAGCGATTCCCTGATACCGGGCTCGGAGCCCGGCCCGGTGCCCATGGTCGATTCAGGCAGCAGGCCCGGGCCGGACCCGGTCAGCGCCGGCTCGGCCGGACGCTGGCGCATGAGGAAAAGCAGGCCGGCGAACGTGAGGCACAGCAACCCGACCACGCCAAACACCAGTTCCTTGCGGAAACCCTGGCTTTGCACGTTCTGGAGCTGCTCCCTGTTCTCGGCCAGCGCTGTCTGCACCTTGGCAAGCTCTTCGCGCAGCTGCCGGAGCTCGCGCTCCTGTTCCTGGTTGCGCGCGGCATTGTCCTGCGCCGGCGGTGCCGCCATGAGCTGGACCGCCGTACCCTCCCCGCCCGTCGGGCGCGGGGCCGCCGCCAGCACCACATAACGGCGCATGGTCTGCTGAGCGCATCCAGCGCGCAGATGGACCGTGACCACCGTTCCCTCCACCGGAGCGTCGGCCCGAATCCGGATCATCGATTCCTGCGAGTTGGCGGACTTTTCAGCCGTCACCCGGACTTGTGATTTGTCCAGTTGCCGGTCCACGTAAAAAACACTGGCGTCCAGGCACAGGGCATTGGGATCGTCGCCCTTGTCCAGCATCATCTTCACGGCAAGGTTCAGGGGCTGCCCCAGCACCGCTGAATGGGTGTTGGGTCCCAGCGAGATGGCCAGCGCCCCCGCAGCCGCGCACAGGCCCAAGCCAGCGGCAATAAGCCCGCGCGGGTTGAGCAAATGTAAAGAAAATTTCACTGGGCTGATTCTGGCATAGCCGGACACAACAAATGCGCACCGCCCACCGGAGACCATGGGCCTGCCTGGCAAATTTACCCCCGCCCGGGGGACAAGCAAGCCTCCCGGGCGCGGCACTATGCACTGTCCGCTGCGGCACTATGCACAGTCGGCGCCCCGCGCCCGGCTTGTTGGGGCTGCGTGATAATACTTTTCCATGAATGCACTCTATAAAACTGTCGGCATCGTGGGCACGGGCGCCATGGGCCGGGGCATAGCCCAACTCGCGGCCCAGGCGGGCAGCCGGGTCAAGCTTTTTGACACGCAACCCGAGGCCGCAAGCAGGGCGCAAGAGGCCCTGGCCGTCCAGTGGGACAAGCTGGTCGGCAAGGGACGCCTGGAAGACGCCCTTGCCGCGGACTACAAGTCCCGCCTGTTGCCGGTCGACACCCTGCAGGCGCTGGAAGACTGCGACCTGGTGGTGGAGGCGGTTGTCGAACGCCTGGATGTCAAAAAATCACTGTTTCTGTCTCTGGAAAATGTGGTTTCCCCGCAAGCCGTGCTGGCGACCAATACCTCCTCCCTGTCGGTCACGGCGATCGCTGCCGGCCTGAAATACCCGGGACGTTTTGCCGGCTACCATTTTTTCAACCCGGTTCCGCTGATGAAGGTGGTGGAGGTGATTGCCGGCTTGAAGACCGACGCCGCCACCTGCGCAGCGCTGGCCGCTTACGCGCGCCAGATGGGCCATACGCCGGTGCAGGCCCAGGACACACCGGGCTTCATCGTCAACCATGCCGGGCGCGGTTACGGCACCGAGGCCCTGCGGGTGGTGGGCGAGGGCATCGCCGACTTTGCCACCATAGACCGCATCCTCAGGGACCAGGTGGGCTTCAAACTGGGTCCCTTCGAACTGATGGACCTGACGGCGCTCGATGTGTCGCACCCGGTCATGGAGTCCGTCTACCAGCAGTACTACGACGAGCCGCGTTACCGCCCCAGCGTGATCACCGCGCAGCGCCTGGCCGGGGGCTTGCTGGGCCGCAAGACCGGCGAAGGTTTTTACCGCTATGTGGACGGTGCTGCGCAAGTTGCGCCCGAGCCCCCCGTGCCGGCCGTCGCCGACATGCCGCCGGTCTGGGTGTCGCCGCGCGCCGCACGGCGTTCGGAGCTGTTGCAGCTCCTCAAGAATCTGGGCGCCAGCATCGAAACCGGCGCCTCGCCCTCGATGAATGCGCTGGTGCTGGTGGCGCCGCTGGGCTTTGACATCACCACGGTGGCGGTGGTCGAGCGGCTGGATCCGGCGCGCACCATCGGCATCGACATGCTGATCGACGACGCGGCGACGAAGCGGCGCGTGCTGGCGACCAACCCCGCCACCCGCAGCGACATGCGCGATGCCGCGCACGCCCTGTTCGCGCGCGACGGCAAGGCCGTCAGCGTGATTCGCGACAGCGGCGGCTTCGTGACGCAGCGGGTGGTCGCCACCATCGTGAACATTGCCAGCGACATCTGCCAGCAGGGCATCTGCACGCCCGGAGACCTGGAAACCGCGGTCACGCTGGGGCTGGGTTACCCGCTGGGGCCGCTGGCCATGGGCGACCGCTACGGCCCGACCAACATCCTGGAAGTCCTGTTCAACATGCAGACGGTGTATGGCGACCCGCGTTACCGCCCTTCCCCGTGGCTGCGCCGCCGCGGCGCCATCGGCTTGAGCCTCACGCATCAGGAGTCCTGAGATGGCAGGCGCACTGAAAAGCACCAGCGACGGCGCCACCCTGGTGCTGACCCTGAGCAATCCCGATTTCCGCAACGCCCTGAGTCCGGAGATTTATGCGGCCGGTGTCGAGGCGCTCAATGCCGCCGAAAACAACCCGGAGATCCGCAGCGTGGTGATTACCGGCGAGGGCGGCACTTTCTGCGCGGGCGGCAACCTGCAGCGCCTGCTGGCCAACCGCGCGCAGCCCCAGGAGGTGCAGGCGCAAAGCATCAACGGCCTGCACAACTGGATCGATTCGATACGCACCTTTCCCAAGCCGGTCATCGCGGCGGTCGAGGGCGCGGCGGCCGGCGCCGGTTTTTCCCTGGCGCTGGCCTGTGACCTGGTCGTTGCGGCCGACAACGCGGTGTTTGTGATGGCCTACAGCAGCGTGGCGCTGTCGCCCGACGGCGGCGGCAGCTGGACGCTGAGCCGCGCCCTGCCGCGCGCGCTGGTGACCGAGTTGCTGATGTGCGGCGAGCGCATGGGCGCCGCGCGACTGCAGCAACTCGGCGTGGTCAACCGCTGCGTCACTGCGGGCGACGCGCTGAGCGAAGCGCTGAAGCTGGCCGACACGCTCAACACCCGCGCGCCGAATGCGCTGGCCAGCATCAAGGAACTCCTCAACGAGGCTGCGGGCAACACCCTGGGCCAGCAGATGGATGCCGAGCGCGCGCACTTCGTGCGCAACCTGCATCACCCCAACGGCGGCGAAGGCATCTCGGCCTTCCTGGAAAAGCGCGTCCCCCGCTACGACTGAGTGGCAAGCGGCTCCCGGCTGCAGGGACACCGAGGCGACAGGTGGGCGCCGGCAGCGCCGTCTCTGGCGCGACAATAGAACGCTTGTGAGTCACCCAAAAGACAGGCCATGGACGATCCCATTCTTACGATAGATGAACGAGAAGCCATCAACGGTGGCCGCTGGTTTTCATCCCTCTCTCCCTCACTCAGGCACGACATACTCCGATGCGCATACGTCCAACGTTTCAAGGATGGCGAACTGATCGCCGCCCGCGGCGACCCGCCGGAACAGTGGATAGCCTGCGCGAAAGGCGCGGTGCGGGTGAGCTCGACATCGATTTCGGGCAAGCAGATCACCCTGACCTATGTGGAGCCCGGCATCTGGTTCGGCGATGTGGCGATTTTCGACGGCGACCGGCGCACGCACGATGCGTATGCACACGGCGAAACCACCATCCTGTGTGTGGCCAAGGCCGACTTCAAGAAGATCCTGGCGGCGCATGTGGAGCTGTACGAAGCCATGCTGCGCCTGCATGCGCGCCGTATCCGCCAGCTCTACGGCCTGGTGGAAGACCTCAACACCCTGCCGCTGCGTGCGCGCCTTGCCAAGCAGCTGCTGCACCTGGTACGCAGCTACGGCGTGAGCAGCCTCAGCGACGGCCGCGAGGTGCGCATCGGCTTGCAGCTGGCGCAGGAGGAACTGGCGCAATTGCTGGGCGCCTCGCGCCAGCGCGTGAACCAGGAACTCAAGGCCATGGAACGCGAGGATGCGATCCGCATCGAGCCGGGCGGCCTGGTGGTGCGCAACCGCGAAGCCCTGCTGCGCATCTCTGAATCCGACCTGGAAAAATAGGCGATGAGCAACTTTGACCACTTTCTGGGCACCCGCGAGGTTTCCGGCCAGCATGCCTTCGACGTCGCCGCGCTGAGCGGCTACCTCGACCAGCACCTGCCCGGTTTCCAGGGCCCGCTCACCGTCGAGATGTTCAAGGGCGGCCAGTCGAACCCGACCTACAAGCTGATCACGCCGGCACGCGCATACGTGATGCGCGCCAAACCCGGCCCGGTGGCGAAACTGCTGCCCTCGGCCCATGCGGTCGAGCGCGAGTTCAAGGTCATGAGCGGCCTGCAGGGTACCGACGTGCCGGTCGCGAAGATGTACTGCCTGTGTGAAGACGAAGCCGTGATAGGCCGCGCCTTCTACGTGATGGAGTTTGTCGAGGGCCGTGTGCTATGGGACCAGGCCCTGCCCGGCATGAGCACCACCCAGCGCGGCGAGATCTATGCCGAGATGAACCGCGTGATCGCCGCCCTGCACAAGGTGAAGTTCGCCGAACGCGGTCTCGCCGACTACGGCAAGCCCGGCAACTATTTTGAGCGCCAGATCGGCCGCTGGAGCAAGCAGTACACCGCCTCCATCACCCAGCCCATCCCCGAGATGGACCAGCTGATGGCCTGGCTGCCGGCCAACATCCCGGCCAGTGCGCGTGACGAGGCCATGGTCTCCATCGTCCACGGTGATTTCCGGCTCGACAACCTGATGTTCCACCCGACCGAGCCGCGGGTGCTGGCGGTGCTCGACTGGGAGCTGTCCACGCTGGGCCATCCGCTGGCCGACTTCAGCTACCACTGCATGGCCTGGCACATTCCACCCGGCGCTTTTCGGGGCATCGGCGGTCTGGACGTGGCCAGCCTCGGCATCCCGAGCGAGGCCGAATACATCCGCCTGTACTGCGAACGCACCGGTTTTGCCAGCCCGGAACTGATCAAGGCCGACTGGAATTTTTACCTCGCCTACAACCTGTTCCGGCTCGCGGCCATTTTGCAGGGCATCGCCAAGCGCGTGGAAGCCGGCACCGCCGCCAGTGCGCAGGCCGTCGCTTCGGCCAAGGGCGCGCCGGCGCTGGCGCGCATGGCCTGGGACTTTGCCCAAAAAAGCCAGGCTGAGACATGACCCCCACGCTTGTCGCTTTGCGAGCCTGCGGCACTTCACTGCCCCTGTCACCAGGCAAAGGGGCTCATTTTCCTTGGGGCGGCCCGGCGGAAAATTATTCACCTCTCAAACATAACGATCACTCCAGGAGATAACGATGGAATTCAACTTCACCCCCAAGGTCCAGGACATGCAGGCGCGCCTGCTGGCCTTCATGGACCAGCATGTCTACCCCAACGAGGCGCGTTTCTTCCGGGAAATCGCCGAAAACCGCGCCAAAGGCAATGCCTGGATCCCGACCACCCTGATCGAGGAGCTCAAGCCCAAGGCCCGCGCCGCCGGCCTGTGGAATTTGTTCCTGCCGCATTCGCCGCGCGCACCCGAAGGCCTGTCCAACCTCGAATACGCGCCGCTGTGCGAAATCATGGGCCGCGTGCCGTTTGCGCCGGAAATCTTCAACTGCTCGGCGCCCGACACCGGCAACATGGAAACCATTGCGCGTTACGGCTCGGAAGCCAACAAGGACCGCTGGCTCGAACCCCTGCTCAAGGGTGAGATCCGTTCGGCCTTCCTGATGACCGAGCCCGAGGTGGCCTCGTCGGACGCCACCAACATCCAGTGCAGCATCGTGCGCGACGGCGATGAGTATGTGATCAACGGCCTGAAATGGTGGTCGTCGGGCGCCGGAGATCCGCGCTGCGCCATCTACATCGTGATGGGCAAGACCAACCCCGACGCCGGCCGCCACGAGCAGCAGTCCATGATCCTGGTGCCGGCCGATGCGCCCGGCATCGAGGTGATCCGGCCGCTCAGCGTGTTCGGTTATGACGATGCGCCGCACGGCCACATGGAAGTGCGGCTGACCAATGTGCGCGTGCCGGTGGGCAACCTGCTGCTCGGCGAAGGCCGCGGTTTTGAGATCGCGCAAGGCCGCCTTGGCCCCGGACGCATCCACCACTGCATGCGCAGCATCGGCATTGCCGAACGCGCACTCGAGTTGATGTGCAAGCGCCTGAACACCCGCATCGCTTTCGGCAAGCCGGTGGCGCGCCAGTCGGTCTGGCACGAACGCATCGCCGACGCGCGCTGCATGATCGACCAGGCCCGGCTGCTGACGCTGAAAGCCGCCTACATGATGGACACCGTCGGCAACAAGGTCGCCAAGGCCGAGATCGCGATGATCAAGGTGGTGGCGCCCAACATGGCCTGCCAGATCATCGACTGGGCGATCCAGGCGCACGGCGGCGGCGGTGTCTCCGACGACTTCCCGCTGGCTTACGCCTACGCGCACCAGCGCACGCTGCGCCTGGCCGACGGCCCGGACGAGGTGCACCGCGCCTCGCTGGCCAAGCTGGAACTCGCCAAACACCTGAGCCTGCCCGGCGAGGTGGAGATGCCGATCACGCGCGGCAGCTGATCCGCCGGCCGTTCACACGCTATCAAAATGTGAGCTTCTCACGCTTGTCGGGCGTGGGCTGGCGGCATTTTTTGCCTGTAAAAAGCTACAAAAGGATGTCGGTATTCAAACCAGCCAGCGCCGCGTCGCAGGCGCTGGTATAGACCACCGCGGCATGTTGCAGGGTGGCGATGTCGCCTGAGACGTACTGCATGCGCAGGTAGGCCTTGCCGCGCAGCAGCATCAGGATGAAGGGGTTGTGTTCATCCGGGCCGGGCACCGGCCAGGACAGCAGCAGTTCGGCCAGGTTGTTGTCTATCCAGGCCAGTGCATGTTCACGCTGGTCGGCCAGCACCGTGTAGCGCTCCCAGAACTCCGGCACCAGGCTGCTCCAGCCGAACTCCTCGTACATCGCCAGCCAGCGCATTTCTTCGGGCAGGCTGGGGTCAGCGGTGGTCTGCAGGGAGTCGGTGTACATCGCGTAAGCGCGTTTTTCAAGCGACTCCTTGAGCGGCCGGTTCATGATCAGCACCGCGGCATCGCCATTGACCCCCAGTTCTGCCCGGGCCCGCAGTTCCTCGCCGAGGATGTAGTCACGCGTGGACGGCCCGCATTCGAGTTTCCAGGGTTTGCCGCGCACCTGCCCGGTCAGCAGGAAGCCCTGCCCCTTGTCCTGGTGGAAATAGCTGAAGCCCTGTGTCCCGGCCCACTCCGAAACCGACGACAGGCCGGAGGTGCTCTCGGACGGTCGGGCGGCCCGTGATTCAGGTTCACCCCGCGCGAAGACCTTTTTCAGGCGATCAAACATGGTTGCGGCTTTGTTGAAATCCAGTGACCATCATATGTTGAAAACTTTCACGCCTGATCAAGCTGCGACCCTGGGGCGAGCCAGAGAGTCGCATCTGCGGCTTTTCGGCGAAAAACAGTCCCCGGGTGCGCTGGCGCACAGTGCAGCAGCGCGTCGTCGGCGACGCCCCTGCGCCCTTCGCAGACGGGAATTTGCCTGCCGGCCCAGCGCTGCCCCGCAAATAAATCCCGCCCCCAGGCCATGCCGGCCGTGCTTCGGGCTATAATCTTGGACTTGTCGGAGTGTGGCGCAGTCTGGTAGCGCACCTGGTTTGGGACCAGGGGGTCCAAGGTTCGAATCCTTGTACTCCGACCATCAATTCATCCAAAAAAGCTCACTTCCGTGGGCTTTTTTCACATCTGCGTTTACATTCGCCGTATCCGCTTTTCTGCCCGTAGCTCAGTTGGATAGAGCATCAGCCTTCTAAGCTGAGGGTCGGGGGTTCTTTTTCCGGGTTCTTCTAGTTGCATATTTTAAGCAACTCAAATCTCATTCGATTATCATTTGAAGTGAGAGCGGGGGTAGCTCAACCGGATAGAGCAATGGCCTTCTAAGCCATAGGTTGTGAGTTCGATTCTCATCCCCTGCGCCATATGCGACCCTGTTGCAGATTAACTAGATTCTGGGTACGCTGAGCACAATTGCATATTTAACATGCTAGATGCTCAAAAACGTCACGTTACTGCCTGAAAGCAAAAACGGAAAGCGAACTTGGAAGCTGCTCGGTCCTACGGGCGTTCCTAACGAGCCGTTCGCAATTTTCGCTGATTCGATTTCAAGGCGTCTGAGCAGAAACACGGTTGATAACTATTGCCGCCATTTGGCTCAGTTCTTTGACTACCTCTTTGAGGCGTCAATTTCGGTGCATCTCTTTAGTACGAATGGATTGCTCACCCCAGGCACTCTTTTGGAAATCATCGAGGCATATGACGAGTACTTGGTCTACGGGGAGGACAGTGGGAGCGATGTAGCAAAAATAGTCTCACGTACTCTGCCTTCTCCAAGAAATACTCGTGATACGTGTTCACTTAAACACGCACCACTTAGAAAATTCTTGAAACTATCCGACAAAATCCACCAACAAACAATAGAGCTCGTTAACTCGGGCCTGATTCAAAGGCGTGAATCGTCTGATTCGCTCTTGGATTTGGACAGACTGAATGTTCAGCCTTCAGCGCCGCAGCGTCAGGCGCTTCTCGGTAATTCAATGCTGGCAGGGGTTATCTCTGGTGGTGCAAAACTAGTACCCAGTGCGATTCTGCCAACGATTAATCCTCAATCTCCGTTTGACGAAAACCGAGCGTTCCCATACGACAAGATTGAAGAGTTCATCAGCAAGCTACCCTCCCACCGGGACAAAGCGTTTTATAGCCTTTTGGCGGCCAGCGGGTGCCGCAAGCATGAGGGCCTCCAAGTCTTGTGGGACGACATTCATGTTGAAAAGCGGGAAGTTGCACTGATAGATCCAGCGTCTCGTGCAAATTGCAAGAGCTACCTGTACCTCACGCCGGAAGAACGCTCCAAGCTAAGTTGGAAGGGTAGGACAACGCAGCGCACAATGCTTCTCGAGCCATTTGCATCGATATTCTTTAATGAGTTGGCAGAGTATTTACGACATGAATACATACCGCATGGACTTCATCGTTTCGTATTTCAGTACCGTCACCGTCCTCTTGAAGGCAGACCGTACTTCCTAAGTGATTCTGATACGCACTCAGAGTTGTTTCACAAGATTGCAAGACAGTGCGGCATCGACCAGTCTGTTCACGGTCCCCACTCGCTCAGGCATGCATATGGTTCGTACTTGCTAAATTACTTCCCGCGTGTAGACGGAGGTTTTGGTCTGAATATGGGAATCGTCCAACAAATGTTGGGACACGCAGAAATGAAGTCCACCCAGAAGTACGCAAGGCACGATAAGGATCTCATCATGGTAGAACTTAAATACGCCAATGCCATGGTATTCGGAAAAGGCTTCACCAAATCGCTTCTGCAAATGAAGTTGGAAACGCTCAACGCCCAAGTTCTAAAGGTCGGCGCGGCCATTCAGCATGAAAAACTGCAAAGGATTGCAGATACATGATAAACACCACAGCAGATCAAATCGTATTTAGCTTTAGCAAAAGTAAACTTGATAGTGCGATCAGAGAGTGCCTACGAAAGACTGTCGATGGATTAATTGAATTTTATGGCTTATCTGAAGTTGATCTTAAAGATATTTCTACAAAATTCTGCAAAGAAGGTTTGTATTCAAAATTAGTACGTTTCTATGCACTTAGTAATTATGACCATGTCTTTGACGAAGATTACGTCCAGAGCGCATTCTTGTTGTACCAGTTGAGAGCGATCGACGACCACAAGCAGCTTGCATACAAATTCCTTACCGTTGATGAGACAGCTGTTGAATTCCGAGAAGGATACGTCCGCGGGCTAACTAGAGGAATTGGTGTATTTTTAATTGCACTCCACTGCCGGGGCGCCATAACGTTGCCAGTGGCGTTTAATTGGCCAAGACCGCGAAAAGACGGTAAGAAAAGAGTTGATATAGGTAAGCCTTTTGCGTCTGAGCTAATTGCTTTTATAAGAACACTTGAGCCACAAAGTCAGGAGTTGAATGATCCCGCCTTTGCCGCAGTTGTTTTGCTAAAGAGCCGGCGGGAACACTTGAGCAGTATGGGTACAAAGCTGCTATTGGCGACAGGATGGCATTCAAAGGAAGACGTAAATCTAGACGAGTTGGTCCAAGTTCGAACCGCACACGGGTCCATAAAATCTGAGTACAACGCACCCCTCCCATGTACCGCCATAGTTGATATCCTCTCCAGAAAATATGGCGACAGCATCAATCTAACGCCACAGCTTTACAGGGAAACCTTGAAAACGCGCGGCCACGCTAAGTTTCGGCAAGCTTTGGGCGATGGGAAAATTAATGTCGGGGAAGATTTAAGTGCTGCTACCTCGATGGAGGCGCTAATGCTGAGGAACTCCAGCGAAGGGCAGTTGGAAGTGTTACGGGGTATTCACTCTCTCCCGGGCTTGCCCTTGAATTTCAAGGAGCTTTCAGATACGTGGTTGACCATTGAGGAGGCTTATCTGAAAAGTCTAAGACGAGAAAGCTATAAGGGAATTTCGTCTGCCATTGGTTGGATAAATGTCTATCTATTTTTGTATTTGCCCTATTGGTTTTCTGATAACGCCAACACCTCCTTAGAGTTCCCAGATAATCCATCGAAGCTTTTGAGCAGTGTGTTTGTCACCAGACTTGTGAAAGTCGATGGGCTATTACCAATAACATTCATGGAGATGATGGATTCACTGCAGAAATCCAGACGCTGGGGAGGAAATTCGTACTATGCAACTCTTAAACAAGTAGAACTCTTCTTTAGTTTTGTGGAGAGAAAAGCTGAAGTGCTCCCGAACAGCAAGGGTTTCCGGCAGCCCTTAGGTCCTGAAGACTTTCCAACGACAACTAAACTAAGAAACACTGACAAACGTCCTATTGAGAGGCGTCTTTTCGGTGTAACGCTCGATCTGACTCAAGCGCTGATAGTCTATTCTGAAGTAGTCACACAACGGATCCTTGAAAGGAGCCTCGATTCCAGAGCTTTCCAAATAGAAATTTCCAGATTCGGACGGGTGATAGATACATTCCAAGTTGCTAATGTCATCGGCTTTCCCCCAACCACATGTCCGGGATCACGGCTTCGACATCCAGCCAGGCTGCGAATCTGCGTACGGCCTTGCTTAGTTCTTCAACATCCTGTCCCAGCTGCGGCTGACTGCACACAGACGAAAGAAACGTCAGATAGGATCGGTCGCCGGCGCTGGTGCCCTGCGGCGCCTCGAGGCCAAACGGAGCAGGTCCGGATCGCGATTGAGGAACGGACAGAAAGTCGACAAGCAGGATGTTGAAGATCCTTCGGGACGCGTAATCGCTAAATGTCAGGTTCGTTTCGTGCCGCTTCTCGAATTTCTCGAAAACGGCATAGTTCACCATATCGTCAATCTGCGAAAGCACTGCGAGCAATGCGATTGATTCCCGCACAACGGGAGCGACGCTGGAGCCTGATTGTTTCATCGTTGAATCACCGTATTGGCGCCATGAGGATCAAGGTTTAAAGGCGGTCACGTCCAGGCGACCAATCCGGCTCTCACTTGGTTCGGGTGCGCATGATGGCCGCTCAAAGTTCAACCGGTTGAACTTACGAGGCATGAACCTTGGGCAGGGTCTATTTTGAGCGATTGCCTCTGGCGAGTTCTGCTGCCCCAGCCTTTGCCGGGCGAACCTTAGCAACTTTCGCTGCCGGCTGACGCTCCAAGCGCAGTTTCAAGCCCTCAACATCCCGAAGCAGCAAATCACGCTGTCCCCGTAACTCCGCGAAACTGACGTCGAGTTCGCTCTGACGGTCCCGCAGCACGTCGGCCTGTTGCTGCTTTTCCGCCATCTGCTGACGATGCAACTCGGTCTGGTCGATGAACAGGCGACGGGCCTGGTCCAGGTCTTTCTGCAGCTTGGCTGCATTTCCGCGTTCACGGTCCACATCGAGCAGCGCCCTCCTCATCTCCCCAGCGTGTCGTTCCTCGGTGGCAGTAGCCACCTTGCGTTGCTGCTCCAGCTCTTCGGTGAAGCGGCGCTGGCTGGCATTCAGTGTTTCCTGCAACTCCCGGTGCTGCACGGCGCCGGCGTCAACCTGGCGTTGCAAGGCGGAGATTTCGCCACGGGCCCCCGCCAACTCCGCTAGGGCGCCTTTGAGGTCTTCCTGGGTGGCTTGCAATTGGGCATTCACTGTGCTGAGTGCTTCGTCCGCAGCTTGCGCTTGTGCGATCGCGGATTGGGTGGTTCCTTGGGCCGCGAGGACGCTGGCGCGCGCCTCTTCCTGCAGGAGCTTCAACGCCTCCTGTGCTGCGGCTTGAGCATGCTGCCAAAGCGCGCCGACCATTTCGCCGGCCGCGTCGCGTAGCGGTTCCGGAAGATCGGGGTGCTCGATACGGATGCGGCTTTTCTCGCGCAGCGTTTCCCAGAACCTGGCCAGCGCTTCCGCCGGCGCGCTCATGCTGCCCTTGCGCACCAGCTGGTACAGCTTGTTGGCGGTGGGCGTCATGCCGTGCCGGAAGAACAGCAGCACACAGACCTCGCGGTACAAATCCTGAGTTTCCGGATACTGCGCACGCAGGGCGTCTATTTCGCTCTGCAGCCGGGCTTCGGCGACGGGTAGAGTTTCCACGGCGGTCACTTTCTGATCTTGACATCAAATAATACAACGTAGTATGTTGCATTATTGGATAAATTTCCAAATCTATGGACATAATCAACATAATGTCCATAAACTTCGGATGCGTTCGACTTTTTACGTCCGAGCGGGATAGGTTTGAAACATCGAGAAAAATAGCACTGTGGGTTGCTACAGAAGGGTGACCATGCAAAACAAGATGCCAGTCAAGGTACTGGAATTCCTATTTGACGCCTTGACCGAGCAATCGCGGCGCGGAGCTGCTGGAAGAACCAGGGGGGCCATTGAGCTGTCGGAGGCCATCCTGGCCAAGGGCTGGGCTTATATCTCCCAACTTGAGGATCTCCTGCTGGAAACTGATCACAGAACCAGCAGGATTGATATCGAGGCATTGGCCACCTATTTCGAGCTGCCCCTTCGTAGTGTGTTCCAGAAACCCCGGTTCGTCACTGCTGGTGGTATGGGATTCAGATCGCTGTCGACAATGGACGCTGCAGCTTTGCTGGTCCACCTTGAAGACATCGGATTCGACACAGACCCGATGTTGCTCATAGAGGGTGTACTGCCCCGCCTCGCATCGGCAAGCCACGTTTCAGGAAGCGAATGGATCGTCTTGGCCTATCAGCGCCTCCGGCAGAAGACAAAGACGACCATTCGCGCCGATGCCATAGACAAGAACGGAGAATGGGCAACCAACAAACTCAAGGACACCGTCGGCCGACGACTGGAGTTCACTCGCGTGGGCGCCCAACCTTACCAGCTGCAGGTTAGCGGACCAAAGTATCGCAGGCCACGCCACGAGCTTGTTACCTGCGAGTACTGCGGCTATGAATACACCAAGGGTGACCCGGAGGCAGCCCTCACCCATCGGGCAGAGCATGCGCGTGTCCGCCGATGCCTTGACCCGACGCCCGTAAAACAATTCAAGGACCGGCTCCTCACCGCCAAGGACCCTGAACTCGTTATAAATTCCTCCCCGATCTGGATGCATCGACAGATGTATGAACGGGCCTTTCGCTTCAAGCGCGAAATGCAGTTTGATTTCACGCAATGGGAAGGTAGCACCAGGCATAAAAACAAATGTCCTGAAAGTCAGGCCTACCTGTTCGGCGATCACACGGTCGCCTACGGTCATGGCGCCATCGTCGGCGCCTGTGCATTTTGGAAAGATGAAGCGCGCTGGCGTTTGCGCTGGGTATGGGTCTGCCCGAAAATGCGCCGCGCTGGCGTGCTTACCCGCCGCTGGCCGCAGTTCCTGGCGCGCTACGGTGACTTTGAACTGGACTTGCCCTTGTCTCCGGCCATGGTCACCTTTATCGGCAAACATGGCAGCGACTGGCAGAAAAATTCCATCAAAGACTTCAAGGCAGAAGCATGACCGCCCTGGTCACCCTGGAGCGGCTGGTGATCCCCGTCCACTTGGATGGCAGTGGCGGGCGGAACCGCGCGCCCTCCCCTGGCCAACTGGCCGCCACGGACGATCGCGCCGCGGTTCTGGCCTGGCTGGCCCGGTACCGGGACTCGCCAGCCACGCTGGCCAGTTATCGGAAAGAGGCCGAACGCCTCATGCTTTGGTGCGGCCTTCAGCGTGGCGTGGCTTTGTCCGATCTCACCCACGAAGATTTGTTGGCCTACCAGGAGTTTCTGGCCGATCCGCAGCCGGCGGAGCGTTGGGTGATGGCGCCTGGCCAGAAGCCTGGGCGCGATTCCCCTCGGTGGCGGCCGTTTGCGGGCCCGCTGGGCAGCACCAGCCAGCGCCAGGCACTCTCCATCCTCAATGCCATGCTGTCCTGGTTAGTGGAAGCTGGTTATCTGGCCGGCAATCCACTGGCATTGAGCCGACGCAAGCGTCGCTCAGCTGCGCCGCATGTCAGCAGATTCCTGTCAATCGAACATTGGACGGCCGTTAAAGACACGATTGAAGCCATGCCCAGGACCAGCGAGCGCGACCGCCTGCATGCGGCTCGTTGTCGGTGGCTGTTTTCGTTGCTCTATATCGGTGGCCTGCGTGCGTCCGAGGTGTGTGCAACTGCCATGGGCGGGTTCTTTTGCAGGCGCGGTTCGGATGGGCGGGAGCGGTGGTGGCTGGAAGTCACCGGCAAAGGCAACAAGACCCGCCTGGTTCCGGCGACCGGGGAACTGATGGCCGAACTTATTCGTTACCGCAAGGCGCATGGCCTGAGCCCGCTGCCGTTGGGGGGAGACCTCCTTCCCATGGTGATGCCGCTGATCGGACCAAAAAAATTCATGGCGCGCAGTGCGATCCACGAAATAGTCAAAACTGTGGTTCGGGACAGCGCAGAGCGCTTGCGTCAGCAAGGCCCGGAACTGGAAGATGCAGCTGCGCGCCTGGAGCAAGCCTCCACGCATTGGATGCGCCACACCGCGGGTAGCCATTTGAGCGAAAAAGCCGACCTCAAGGTTGTACGTGACAATTTGGGACATGCCAACATCAGTACAACCAGCATCTACCTGCACACAGAAGATGATGCCCGTCACGACGCAACCGAAGCGGTACACCGTGCGGGATGGCGCACGCCTTGAGGGTCCCGGGATGCGTCCTGAAATGATCCGCAGGAGCAAGGATGCATGAATTAAAACGCCCGCTGGACTACGACGAGGTTGTCGAAAAGTTTGACCTGGATATTCTGAGGACGCCCGGGGACCTGGTGATCGAAGATGCGGATTTGGCGTCCACAAAAAGTGGTGATCTGCTGATCAATGATGTTTGCTACAGCGCAATGTTTCGCCTGGTTCAAAGTTGGCGATTTAGTGAACCAATGCTGCAGTCATTGTTTGAACTGGCCACATCCGCCAGGGCGCAACGTATCGAACTTGAACAGAGGCTGAACGGCGTATTCTCCGGGGATTACGACCCCAGCTCTTTTCGACCGAGTGACGAAAGTGTCGTCGAGTTCCACGAACTCAACGATGCAATCGCGGCGAGCGATTTGGGCGCTGCCTCCTGTGCGGCGGCAATCATCCTGATTCTCAATGGAATGATGCAGGCGTTGAAAGATGATATGGACACACAGAACGCCTCCTGGGAAAGCACGCCGCCGCTTTTTGGAGGGCAATCGGTCGGCGCCATCCTGGTCGCGGCATCCAACTATTTCCGGCACAGTGATGAATGGATCAAAACTCAACCACCTTCCACCCGCCAAGCCCGGTCAACTGCTGTATTGTGGGCGGCTCTGGGCGGAGCAAACGCAGGCGATGATGCGAACCACCCGTTCAATAGCGAAGACGCGTGTGTTCAAACGCTGGCCGTTTTGAGCGATCAGAGTTTTGATCAACTAAACCTGATCTTCTTTACCTTCGCCCGGAATCTTACGGCGAAATAATTCCGTCCGGTAATTGTCGGATCAAGTCCGAGCCACCACATCGTTACCACCCGGCCTAGGCAGCGTCGGCCCACGCCCGTGGTCCACTTCGGCACTGTCGTCGGCCAGGATGGGTTCGAGAATTTCCCGGGCCTTCCGCATGCATTCTTCGTAGCTCAGGCGGAAGCCGATAACGTCAATTGCTTCAAACTGCTTTTGAACAAGTTCGGCGCGGTTTTCCAGCTGCGCAAGAAATGCGGCGCCATGCTTTTTCATGAAGGGTGCGGCTTGCTCTATCGCCGCTGGTTCGGCATCGGCGACTGCACACAAGTCGTAGAGGTCGCGGGCCTTTGCGTGATCTCCGCGATGCCACATCTTCTTGGCAATGATTTCCGCACATGTCTCAACTTTGATTTCCCGGCCGGCATAGGTGATGATGTCGAAGGGACTGTCGGTGAGCGCGGTTCCCACAACAATGTCGATCTCCCCATCAGGCAGATATAGCCGGAGAAATTCGGCATTTTCCTCATAGTCCGAACTCACCTGTTCGGCGACATCGCTGAGCCGTGGATTCACATAGCCAAGATACTGCGGGTCGGGAACAAAGAGATCGATATCTTTGCTTTGCCGGTGGCCAATCCGGAGCATCAGTACCGTTCCGCCCCCAAAGGTCCATTGAGGATTTTCGGTTTCGCTCTCCAGATGCGCCATCAGCCTGAGTGCGTGAGGGAAGAGCTTCTTCCAGACCCCTGGCCGGTTCAGGTCAGGCGTGCTCACTTCCAGATCTCACGGTCGCTTTTGAGCGTTTTCGCCATCGCGCGCAGATGTTTCCACAATTGTGCACGGGCGACATTCTTTTCGGCATGAACTTGTTCAACCACTGCAGCGAGAAGAGAGACAGGTGCTTCGTCGAGCAAGGTGGCCACGTGTGGTTCAAATCGAGCAGGCGCGCTGCCACTCACAAGGGCATCGCGTAGCTGCCTGGCTGGAAGTGGAACGGCGTAACTCACACTGGACGTGCGCGCTGCAAGCTCCAGCGCTGGACTTTTACTCGCGGCTTTGAGCGCAGGTTTCGGTCGCGGAGAAGAAACATTCACCGTCAAACCCAACACCGAAAGCAAGCGAGCAGCCCGTATCAAGCTCAGGTCATTGACCGCGCCATTCTCTATCTGATTGACAGTCGCCCGCGACAATCCACCGAGCTTGGCCAACCCGGTCTGGGTCAGACCCATATCGGTTCTTCGTACCTGTATAGCTGCGCCTAACTCAAGAATGGGAGACATGTGTTTAGAATAGTTTGGTGTTGGAAAATTGTCAAATATATTTAACACTTCTCTGCTTCGAGTTCAGAAGGCGGCCCGAAGCGCTAATGTAAAAACCAAGGTGACGCTGCGAAAGGATGATGCGCCCGTCGGGATTACTGCACTTAAGGCCTTTTGACTACAGGAGGCGGAAAAGCTGCAAGTGAGTATGTATACATGCCCATCTTGGCACTGCTCACCCATCAGGGAGATTGATATGCCACACCAAATTCACGCCGCCTGCATCGAGGCCTGTAACGCTTGCGCCATTGCCTGCAATCATTGCTTCGCTTCATGCCTGCAGGAGCCAGATGTGAAGATGATGGCCCGGTGCATTGCACTGGATATGGATTGCGCTCAGATTTGTGCTGTCGCGGCCGCAGCAATGGCACGAGGTAGCGAAAACGCTAAAACGATCTGCAAAGCGTGTGCAGACGTCTGCCAAGCCTGCGGTGACGAGTGCGCCAAGCATGACATGGACCATTGTCAGGCCTGCGCCCGAGCATGCCACGCATGCGCGAAAGAGTGCCGCAGCATGGCAACGATGGCTTAATCAATTCAATAAAGGAAGAAAAATCATGAATTCACAATTCACTCTTTTGAATACCTGCCGCCTCGGCGCAGTGACCGTGGCAGCCGCTTTAATTTGGCCTGTCGCACATGCACAGTCGTCTGGAGCCACTGGCGGCTCCATGTCAGGGATGCAAGGAAAACCTGCGGCTTCCGTTCCAATGCAAGGCGGCATGGACATGAAGGCAATGATGAAGGACAACAACGACAAGATGGCCGGGATGAAAATGACCGGCAATGCCGACGCGGACTTCGCCATGATGATGCGCATGCACCATCAAGGCGCGATTGACATGGCGGAGGCTCAACTGCGCAGCGGCAAAGATCCCGAAATGCTCAAAATGGCGAAGAAAATTATTGCCGACCAGAAAAAAGAAATTGCCCAGTTTGACAAGTACCTGGCAAAGCATCCCCACGAAAGCGCTAAAAAGTAAGGACTTGCCAAATAAGCCCGATCGATCAGTCGTTGCGTCGAGCTTTAAGGAAGGTCTGATCAAGTCGTGATTTGGCCGCAGAACAGCCGACGAGCAACGCGAACGCGGCGCGCAGCACCGGAACTTGCCCTTCTAAGGGCTGCTCCCGGCGCAAGCTGCGCCGCCTCTGCGG
>Ga0308009_10000091_pt1 | contig 85445 bp, 77 predicted proteins | sample Neamet127_FD_203134 | JGI IMG/M metagenome (GOLD analysis project Ga0308009, IMG submission 203134) | Marine microbial communities from water near the shore, Antarctic Ocean - #127 | ecosystem: Environmental > Aquatic > Marine > Unclassified | place: Southern Ocean | collected 2014-07-24 | reverse complement strand
GCTGACGCTGCGGAGGGCAACCTGCGGTGCTCGGTCCAGCCGGGGTCGAGCTCGAACTCGCCTTCGGCTCAAACAATCGCTCGCCCTGATCCGTCTGGCCCTGCGCTCCTCGGCGCATACAGAAGGGTGGGCAGAAACCAATACCGGAGACAAAGTCCGGAGCAGAAGAAGCGCGCAGCGCCTCTTCTGCGGGATTCTCAACGAACGGTCATGTGTGCACGCGAGCGCAGCGCACGCGGCCAAATGAAGTCCCCCTCCATCGCCCAGCGGGGCGAGGGAGGGGCTAGGGGAGGGAGTGGGGAGTTAGCCCTGCTGTCAGCTGCAAACTCGAGTTCTGTAGCTTGCCAACAAGCCGGGGGTTGCCCGGCGGCAACTCACTTTCTTTTGCTTCGCCAAAAGAAAGTAAGCAAAGAAAAGGCGACCCTGCTGTCTGCGTCCCTCCTTCGCTGACGCTGCGGAGGGCAACCTGCGGTGCTCGGTCCAGCCGGGGTCGAGCTCGAACTCGCCTTCGGCTCAAACAATCGCTCGCCCTGATCCGTCTGGCCCTGCGCTCCTCGGCGCATACAGAAGGGAGGGAGAAAACCAATACGGGGGCAAAATCCGGAGCCCTTGAAGCGCGCAGCGCTTCAAGGACGGGACTCCCAACAGACCGTCATGTTTGCACGCGAGCGCAGCGCACGCGGCCAAATGAAGTCCCCCTCCATCGCCCAGCGGGGCGAGGGAGGGGCTAGGGGTGGGAGTGGGGAGTTGAAACTACTGTCCCTGGCGAGCCGGGGACGGAGCGTGATGCCGGATTCAGGCTCTGCATCCGGAGACGGACTTCAAAGAATCCGGTTAAACCACAGCAGCGACAAGGACGCCGACATCAGCGCCAGCAGCGCGGCGCCCAGTGCCAGCAGGCCGGATATCTCGGTTTCCTTCTTCTCGACGGTCAGCCGGGAACTCAGGGTTTCGTAGACTTTTTTCAGGTCGGTTGCGGTACCGGCGTAGAAGTATTCGGCCTGGGTGCGGCTGGCGATCTGTTTGAGGGTTTCCTCATCGAGCTTGACGCGCATGGACCAGCCCTCGAAGCCGATGGTTTCGCCGTCGACCGTGCCCACCCCCACCGTGTAGATGCGCACGCCGCGGTCGGCGGCCATCTTGGCGGCTTCCAGCGAATCGACACCGGTGGTGCGCTGTCCGTCGGTCAGCAAAATGATCGCGGCGGAACCGTAGGAGCCCGGCGCCACCGGGGTGAATTCCTTTTTCGACTCCTTGGGCGCCTGGTCGATGGCGATGCCGCTGCTGCGGTTGCGGCCGTAAGTCAGCGACGCGAGATCGATGCCGGCGTCGGGAAACAGCTCACCGAGCGACACCACGATGGCATTGCCGATGGCGGTGGCCCGCTGCAACTGGAACTTGTCGATGGCCGCGACCAGGTCCTCGCGGCTCAAGGTCGCCGGTTGCACCACCGAGGCGGTCCCGGCAAACGCCACGATGCCGACGCGCACGCTGCGCGGCAGTTCGGCCAGGAAGGCTTTGGCGGCGTTTTGCGAGGCCACCAGCCGGTTCGGCTGCACATCGGTAGCACGCATGCTGCCCGACACGTCCATGGCCAGGATGATGGTTTCCTGCTGCGAAGGCAGGGTGATCACCGCAAACGGCCGCGACGCGGCCAGCAGCATGGCGGCCATGGCCAGCAGGAACAGCAGCGGCGGGATGTGGCGTCGCAAGGTCTGGCCGCTGCCCATGGCTTCGCGCACGATGGACAGGCTGGCGTAACGCAGCGCCATTTTCTTCTTGCGCCGCAGCAGCCAGACATAAACGGCGACCAGCAGCGGCAGGGCCAGCAGCAGCCACAGGAACTGCGGCCAGAGAAAGGTGACGGGTGCGTTCATGGAGAGGTCTCCTGCGGGCCGCGCTCAGGCGGCCGCCTTGAGGTGGTCAGGCAGCTTGCGCTGGCCTTTGCCGGCAGCGCCCGAGGCCTGGCCGCGGCGCTTGCGAAGTTCGGTAAACCGCATGATGGCGTCCACCAGGTCGCCGTCGGTGGACAGCTCCAGCGCGTCCACGCCGGCGCGCACCAGCGCCTGCCGCAATTCGGCCTCACGCTGCGCGGCAATGCGCGCAAAGCGCTTGCGGAAACCGGCATCGTGGGTGTCCACCAGCAACTGTGCGCCGGTTTCTGCGTCGCGGATGGGAATCAGGCCCAGGTCTGGCAGCTCCAGCTCCAGCGGATCGAGCAGGCGTACCGCCACCACTTCATGGCGCTGCGCCAGCTGGCCCAAAGTCTTTTCCCAGCCGGGCTCGCTGATGAAGTCCGACACCACAAACACGGTGGAGCGCCGGCGCAGCATCCTGGCGGCCGAGCGCAGCAAGTCGTCAAGACGCGTGGTGTCGGTCCCGGTGCTTTCGGGGCGGGTTTGCATCGCGTGCAGCATGTGCAGCACATGCGGCCGTCCGCCGCGTGCCGGCAGCACGGTGTCGACGCCACTGCCGTACAACATGGCGCCGACGCGGTTGCCGTGGCGCGTCAGCAAACGCGACAGCACGGTGACAAACTCTGCAGAGACCTGGCTCTTGCGCTGGTTGCCGGAACCGAAGTCGACCGAGGGGCTCAGGTCCAGCAAAAACCAGCTGGCCATTTCGCGGTCTTCGGTGAAGACACGCACATGCGGCGACTGCTGGCGTGCGGTGACGTTCCAGTCGATGTGGCGCACGTCGTCATGCAGCTGGTATTCGCGCAGGTCGGCCAGGTCCATGCCGGTGCCGCGCATCAGCGTGCGGTAGTCGCCCTGCAACAGGCCATCGAGCCGGCGCAGCACCGTCCACTCGAGGCGGCGCAGCACGTGTTCGGCGCCCGCCAGCGGCTGGGCCGGTGCCCGAACGGGTACTTCGGCAGCTTCGGGCTGGGCGGATTTGCGGAACCAGTTTTTCATGTCGGTCAATGCAACTCAGTGCGGAGCGCGAGGGCCACAGTCAAGCTGCCAATTTCTCATGCTCGAGTGGCCGCGCCGGCGCCGGCACCCTGGCCATGATTTTGGCGACCACGGTGTCAGCGTCCAGCCCTTCGGACAAGGCTTCATAGGACAACACCAGGCGGTGCCGCAACACGTCCGGCACCAGGTCGGTCATATCTTCGGGCAGCGCGTAGGTGCGGCCGCGCAGCATGGCCAGCGCCCGTGCACCTTCGGTCAGGTTGATGGTGGCGCGCGGGCTGGCGCCGAAAGTGATGAAGCGCTCCAGCTCCTTGAGGCCGTGTTTTTCCGGCGTGCGGGTGGCCGACACCAGGCGCACCGCATACTGGATCAGCGAGGGGTCCACATATACGCGCCGGCATTCGCGCTGCAGCTCGGCCAGTTGCGTGGTGGTCGCCACGCTGGAGACCGCCACGGCCGGCCCGATCACGCGCTGGACGATGACGAACTCTTCCTCGTCGGTCGGGTAATCCACCAGCACCTTCATCATGAAACGGTCCACCTGCGCCTCGGGCAGCGGGTAAGTGCCCTCGGTCTCGATCGGGTTTTGCGTCGCCATCACCAGAAAGGGTTCGGGCACGCGGTGCGTTTCACCGGCGATCGTCACCTGGCGCTCCTGCATGACTTCGAGCAGCGCGCTCTGCACCTTGGCCGGTGCGCGGTTGATCTCGTCGGCCAGCAGCAGGTTGGTGAAGACCGGGCCCAGCGAGGTGCTGAAGTCGCCGGTTTTCTGGTTGTAGATGCGCGTGCCGACCAGGTCGGCCGGCACCAGGTCGGGGGTGAACTGGATGCGCTTGAAATTGCCCTGGATGGTGTTGGCCAGGGTCTTGACGGTCAGGGTCTTGGCCAGGCCGGGCACACCCTCGACCAGCAGGTGGCCCTGGGCCAGGATGGCGACCATCACGCGTTCCAGGAAGCGGTCCTGGCCGACCACGACGCGTTTGACCTCGTAGAGGATCTGCTCCATCAGTTGCGCGGTGTGGGCGTCCTGCGAGGATGTCTGGGTTTGCATGGGTGAGGGTCCTTAGAAAGGGGTCAGGCCGACGGCCGAGGCGGCGTTTTCAATCGGCACCGCAAAGGCGATGCCGACAAAGCTGCGCTGCTGGTTGGGATTGAGGATGGCGGTGACGATGCCGACCACCTCGCCGTCCATGGTGACCAGCGGGCCGCCCGAGTTGCCGGGGTTGGCGGCCGCGTCGAACTGGATCAGGTTGCGGATGTCCTGCTTGCCTTCGGGCGAGCGGAAGGTGCGTTTGAGGCCGGAGATCACGCCCGAGGAGGCCGAAGGGCCGATGCCAAAGGGGTAGCCCACCGCCAGCACATGGTCGCCGGGTGCCAGGTCGCCGGTGGAGCGCATGGTGGCGGCAATCATGTCGTCCGGGATCTTGTGCGCCTGCAGCACGGCCAGGTCGTTCTCCGGTTGCAGGCCGGTGATGTGCGCGGTCGACTCCAGCCCGTCGGAAAACACCACCTTGATGCTTTGCGCGCCCTGCACCACATGCAGGTTGGTCAGGATGATGCCCTTGTCGACAATCACCACGCCGGTGCCGACGCCGTATTCCACGTCTTCCTTGCCGTCCTTGCTTTTGCCATAAGACATGACACGCACCACCGAGGGGCGGATGGTTTCGTAGGCTTTGGCGACGGCGGACGGCAACTGGGTGGTTTCCAGGGTCTTGAGCACCGCGGCATTGATGTCGTCCTGGGTCAGCTTGCGCGGCATGGGCCGCAGCGACAGCGTCAGGCTCAGGCACAACAGGGCGGCCAGGACCACCAGTGCCGACCACAGCAGGCGCGGATTCGAGAGCGAGAAAAAGCGGGGGGCGGATGCACTGGGCGGTGCCGGTATGCCCGGCGCTGCGACATCGGGGCGCTGTTCGCGCGCCGTGTCCGTGGAGGGTCTGCTGGAGCTGCTGTAGCGGGCGGGCCTGCGCATCCGTGTCACCTGTAGATATGATTTTCTGGACTGACAAATGCACGGTATCACGTCTTGTGCATCCCTGCATATAGTTCGGTCATCCGCGGGGATATTGCCGCAGCGCTTGAGGCATCATTGGCCCATGCCTGTCTGGATAGATACCCACTGCCACCTCGATGCGGCCGAGTTCGCGGGCGACCGCGCCGCGATGCGCGGCCGGGCGGGGGCGGCCGGGGTGGCCCTGTGTGTGTTGCCGGCGGTCGGCGTCTTCAACTTCTCCGCGGTGCGTGAACTGGCGCACCAGTTTGGCGACAGTTATGCGCTGGGCATTCACCCGCTGTACGTCAAGCAGGCCACTGACGGCGATCTGGCGCTGCTGGATGCCGAACTGGCTGAGCGAAGGGCCGACCCGCGGCTGGTGGCGGTGGGCGAAATCGGGCTCGATTATTTTGTGCCCGAACTCAATGAAAGCCCGCTGCGCGAACGCCAGGAGTTTTTCTACCGCGAGCAGCTCAAGCTGGCGCGCAAGCACGGCCTGCCGGTGATCCTGCATGTGCGCCGTTCGGCCGACCGGCTGCTCAAACACCTGCGGGACCTGGCGCCACCCGGCGGGGCCTGGCAAGGCCTGGGCCACGCCTTCAACGGCAGTGACCAGCAGGCCGGCGAATTCATCAAGCTGGGCCTGAAGCTCGGATTCGGCGGCGCCGTGACGTTTGAGCGCGCGCTGCAGTTGCGGCGGCTGGCGGCAGAACTGCCGCTGTCGGCCCTGGTGATGGAAACCGACGCGCCGGACATCGCGCCGCACTGGCTGTACGCCACGGCCGAGCAGCGGGCCCAGGGCCAAGCGCAGGGCCGCAACGAGCCGGCCGAGCTGCCGCGGATTGCCGCCGTGGTGGCGCAGTTGCGCGGCATGACGACCGATGCCCTGGCCGCCGCGACCACCGCGAATGCGCTGGCGGCCCTGCCCAGGCTGCAGAAGCTGCTGCCATGCTGACCGGCCTGCCGCCGCTGGTGTCGCCGCAGACCCGGCTCCTCATCCTCGGCAGCTTTCCGGGCCTTGCCTCACTGGCGGCGCAACAATATTATGGCCATCCGCAGAACCAGTTCTGGAAGATTTTGCAAGCCATTTGGCCCTCCAGTCCAATACCGACGGGCGTAGACAGCTATAAAAATCGTAGCGACTGGCTGCTCGACAAACAGCTGGGCGTGTGGGATGTGTATGCCGCCTGCGAGCGCGATGGCAGCCTGGACAGCGACATCCGCCGGCCGGTGCTCAATGATTTCGCCGGGCTGCGGCAGCTGTGCCCGCAGCTCGAAGCGATCGCCCACAACGGCAGCGAGAGTTTCAAGCACGCTGGGCGGGTGTGCGCCCTGCTGGCGGGGGTTCCAGCGGACGTGCGCCGCGCAGGGCCGCCCCAAGCAAGCACAGCCCCCTCGGGGGGCAGCGTCTTACACGAAGTGAAAAGCGTGGGGGTCAAAGCCTTCCGCGCCGGGCCGCCCCAAGCAAGCACAGCCCCCTCTGGGGGCAGCGTATTACACGAAGTGAAAAGCGTGGGGGTCCAGTTCTACAAGTTGCCGTCCACCAGCCCCGCCAACGCGTCCTGGTCGTTCGAGCGCAAACTGGCTGCGTGGCGCGAAGTCTTGGACAAGCACGGCCTGCCGTGATCCGACCCCGGCAGGAGCGCCGTGGCAGGCGCGGGCGGCGGGTTCAGGTGATCGGCCCGATGGCGTTGACGAGCTGGCGGTAGTCGGATTCGTTGAGCACGAAGTCACCGCGGTCCCACGCCAGCCCGCGCTGCATGCCATCCGTCTTGACGACCGTCAGGCGCGTGACGTGCGGCTCGTGGATGCCGACCAGGTTGACGGCCGGATTGAAAGCCAGGAACACACCGCGCAAGGGCGCCTGCCGGCGATTGCGCCGCTGCCCGTTCTCCATGTGGAACTGTCCCCATTCCTTCATGCACCAGGGGCTGTCGCGGTACTCGTCCGTGTACACAAAAATCATCACTTGCGCTTCCAGCATGGCGATCTTGTACATCTTGTTCCAGTCGGATTTCATCGCCCCGATGGGCCGCGCGCCTGTGGGGGAAACCATGTGCGGCCGCATGTCCAGCGACACGCTCGCCACCCCTTCGGGCGCGATGTCGTTCTGCGCAAATGTTTTGGCGTGGCGCGTGGCGCCGGACCGGGCCACCACCGAGTCCATGTAGACCGCGTCGACCTGGTACAGGTTGTACTGTTTCATCAGGCGGTCGCGCAGCCAGTTGGCAAAATTGGCGCCGTGGTTGGCCATGGCGAAACTGAGCAGGATTTTTGTGGACACCGGTGTTCCTCCCCCTTCAATGCGCTGCATTATGGAAAAGTCGGCCGGTGCGGTCAAATTTCCGGGGGACGGCGTGGCGGCGCCATGCAGATCGCCATGATTGCCGGGATCCGGCCGGTGGCTACACTTTGAGGCTTTGACGCTGATCGTGAACAGTCACGCTGTTCCGGGCAGGCCGACCGACCGGCTGCGTTCCGCGCCAGTATCCGGATTGAACCATGGCCCGCAAAGAAATCAGCAAGCACCCTCCCCGGGAAGACCTGCCCGAGGTCAATTTTTCCGACTTTGGCGACGTTCGTTACCTGCACCTGGGCACCGAGTGGGTCCAGGGCTCGATGTTGCTGGACAAACCCTTTGACATCGAGCTCGAGTACGTCCAGCGCATGATGGCCTGGCTGCTGTTTGTCGCGCCTGAGCAGGTGGCCTCGCGGCATGCCATGCAGCTGGGCCTGGGCTCGGCCGCGCTGACCAAGTTCTGCTACAAAAAGCTGAAGATGAAAACCACCGCCGTGGAACTCAACCCGCAGGTGATTGCCGCCTGCCGGCTGTGGTTCAAGCTGCCCAAGGACGATGCGCGCCTGCAGGTGATCCTGGCCGACGCGGCCGAGGAAATCCGCCATCCCCTGCACCGGGGCCGGATCGATGTCTTGCAGGTGGACCTGTACGACCATGAAGCGGCGGCGCCGGTGCTCGACAGCGAGGCCTTTTACGCCGATTGCCGCGACGCGCTCAGCGAAGACGGCGTGATGACGGTCAACCTGTTCGGCCGCGATTCCAGCTACCTGCGCTCTCTGGAAAAAATCGCTGAAGCGTTTGGTCCGGAATCGGTCTGGGCCTTCAAGCCGACGCGCGAAGGCAACACGGTTGTGGCGGCGCAACGCGAGCCGACCCGGCCTGATCGCCCCGAGTTGGTGCAAAGGGCCGACGAGATCGAATCGCGTTTTGGCCTGCCCGCCAAAAAATGGCTGCGCCTGTTCAAGCCTGTTTGCTGAGTTAAAGTGCCCCCATGCGCCCCGCCACGCCCTCCAAGCCCCGACCTGAAACGACTGGCAAGCCCGTTCCGGCGGGCCCGCTGGACTGGCGCCGCCTGGTCGAATGGCTCAGTGAAGACGGGGTAATCTCGGCCGCCGAGGCGCAGCGCACGATTGCCCGTTGTGCGCAGGTGCAAACCGCCCAGCATCCGCTGATCCGGCTGGCCAGTGTCAGCATGACCCGGGTGGCCGACGGCAAGCCGCTGGATATCGAGACCATTGCCCAGTGGCTGGCCGGCCGCGCCGGCCTCGACTATTTGCGCATCGACCCCCTGAAGGTCGATGTGGGCAAGGTGGCCGACACCATGTCGGCGCTGTATGCCGAGCGCCACAAGGTGTTGCCGGTTCAGGTGACGAGTGCCGAGGTGGTGATCGCGACCTCGGAACCCTTCATCACCGACTGGGTGTCCGAGGTCGAGCGGCAGGCCAAACGCAGCGTGCGCCTGGTGGTGGCGAACCCGGCGGAGATTGCCCGCTACACGGCAGAATTTTTTGCGCTCGCCAAATCGGTCAAGGCGGCGATGAAGGCCGGCGGGAACAGCGGCGCCGCCAGTTTTGAGCAGCTGGTGGAGCTCAACAAGAGCAACAAGCAACTCGACGCCAACGACCAGGGCGTGGTCCAGGTGGTGGACTGGCTCTGGCAATACGCCTTCGACCAGCGCGCCAGCGACATCCACCTGGAGCCGCGGCGCGACCAGGGCGTGATCCGTTTCCGCATCGACGGCGTGTTGCACCCGGTCTACCAGATGCCCATGGGGGTGCACAACGCCATGACCGCCCGCATCAAGCTGTTGGGCCGCATGGATGTGGTCGAAAAGCGCCGCCCGCAGGACGGCCGCATCAAGACGCGCAACCCGCGCGGCGACGAGGTTGAAATGCGCCTGTCGACACTGCCGACGGCCTTCGGCGAAAAAATGGTGATGCGGATTTTCGATCCCGATACCACGGTGAAGGACCTCGATGCGCTGGGCTTTTCGCAGCACGACGCGGCACGCTGGGAGCAACTCGTCAAGCGGCCGTACGGCATTGTGCTGGTCACCGGTCCCACGGGATCCGGCAAGACCACCACGCTGTATTCGACGCTCAAGCGCATCGCCACCGAAGAGGTCAATGTCAGCACCATCGAGGACCCGATCGAGATGATCGAGCCGGCCTTCAACCAGACCCAGGTCCAGGCGCACCTCGATTTCGACTTCCCCGAAGGCCTGCGCGCGCTGATGCGGCAGGACCCGGACATCATCATGGTCGGCGAGATCCGCGACCTGCAGACCGCCGAAATGGCGGTGCAGGCCGCCTTGACCGGCCACCTGGTGTTCAGCACCCTGCACACCAACGACGCGCCGTCGGCGGTATCGCGCCTGATGGAGCTGGGCGTGCCGTCCTACCTGATCAACGCGACGCTGCTGGGCGTGCTGGCGCAACGCCTGGTGCGCACGCTGTGCATGCAATGCCGTGAAAAGGACGAAGGCAGTTCGCGCGAGGCGCTGGCAGAAATCGTCAAGCCCTGGCAGATCAACGGCGGCTACCAGCCTTACAAGCCCGTGGGCTGTGTTGATTGCCGCATGACCGGCTTCATGGGCCGCATGGGCCTGTACGAGCTGCTCACGGTAACGGAGGCCTTCAAGGACAGGGTCACGCGGGAACCGAACATCGACGCCTTGCGGCGCCAGGCGGTGACCGACGGCATGCGTCCCCTGCGGCTGGCCGGTGCGCTCAAGGTGGCCGAGGGCGTGACCACCATCGAGGAAATCCTGTCCACCACCCCACCCATGGCCTAGACCCTGGCCGGGGCTGTCCCGCCCGCGACAAGCGTGGATTTCTGGCGCTTTTTTGCGTAAGTGAAAGCCACATGCCCCGAAGGGGCGATTCCATGCACAATCCAGCGATCCCATATTTCTTATTACAGGAGACAGAACCGTGCATATCAAGAGTCAAAAAGACTTCTTCTGCGGGCTGATGTTCATGGCCGTCGGCGTGGCCTTCGCGTGGGGCGCCAGCACCTACAACGTCGGAAGCGGTGCGCGCATGGGCCCCGGTTATTTCCCGCTGATGCTGGGGGTTCTGCTGGCCGTGATCGGTGCCGCCGTGACCTTCACATCGCTGGTGGTGGAGACCGAAGGCGGCGGCAAGATCGGCAAGATCGCCTGGAGGCCGCTGGTTTTCGTGATTGGCGCCAATGTCATCTTCGGCATTTTGCTGGCCGGCGTCGACAAGTTCGGCATCCCGGCGTTCGGCCTGATCGTGGGCATTTATGCCCTGGTGTTTGTCGCCAGCATGGCCGAAGCCGGCTGGAAGTTCAAGACCACCCTTATTCTGGCGACCGTGCTCGCCGTCGGCAGTTACCTTGCCTTCGTTGTCGCCTTGAAGCTGCAGTTCCCGGTGTGGCCTTCCTTCATCACCGGCTAAGGAAAAAAAATGGATCTGATTGCAAATTTGTCCCTGGGTTTCGGCGTTGCCTTCACGCCGATCAATCTGCTGTATGCCTTTGTCGGTGTGGTGCTGGGGACCTTGATCGGCGTGTTGCCCGGCATCGGCCCGGTGGCGACCATCGCCATGTTGCTGCCGGCCACCTATGCCCTGCCACCGGTGTCCGCACTGATCATGCTGGCCGGCATTTATTACGGTTCGCAATACGGTGGCTCGACCACCGCGATTCTGGTCAACCTGCCTGGCGAATCATCCTCGGTCGTCACCTGTATCGACGGCTACCAGATGGCCCGCAAGGGGCGGGCGGGGCCTGCGCTCGCCGCGGCGGGACTGGGGTCGTTTTTTGCCGGCAGCGTCGGCACGCTGATCATCGCGGCCTTCGCGCCGCCCCTGACCGAGCTGGCCTTCAAGTTCGGCCCGGCTGAATATTTCGCGCTGATGGTGCTGGGCCTGATCGGCGCCGTGGTGCTGGCCTCCGGCTCGCTGCTGAAAGCGGTGGGCATGATTGTGCTGGGCCTGCTGCTGGGCCTGATCGGCACCGACGTGAACTCGGGCGTGGCGCGCTTCAGTTTCGATGTCCCGGAACTCACCGACGGCATCGGCTTCGTCGTGATCGCCATGGGCGTGTTCGGCTACGGCGAGATCATCAGCAACCTGTCGCAGCCCGAGCACGAGCGCGAGGTCTTCACCGCCAAGGTGTCCGGCCTGTTCCCGACCAAGCAGGACTTCAAGGACATGGCGCCTGCGGTGCTGCGCGGCACGGCCCTGGGCTCGGCCCTCGGCATCCTGCCCGGCGGCGGCGCCTTGCTGTCGGCCTTCGCGGCCTACACGCTGGAGAAAAAAATCAAAGGCCGTCCCGGCGAAGTGCCTTTCGGCCAGGGCAATATCCGCGGTGTGGCTGCACCTGAATCGGCCAACAATGCCGGTTCGCAGACCTCCTTCATTCCGCTGCTGACCCTGGGCATTCCGCCCAATGCCGTGATGGCGCTGATGGTGGGCGCGATGACCATCCACAACATCCAGCCCGGCCCCCAGGTCATGACCAGCAATCCGGAGCTGTTCTGGGGGCTGATCGCCTCGATGTGGATCGGCAATGCCATGCTGGTGATCCTGAACCTGCCGCTGATCGGCATCTGGATCAAGCTGCTGACCATTCCCTACCGCCTGTTGTTTCCCGCGATTGTGCTGTTCTGCGCGATTGGCGTGTACTCGACCAACAACAACACCTGGGACATCTGGATGGTGGCGATTTTCGGTGTCATCGGCTACGTGTTCATCAAGCTGGGCGCCGAGCCGGCACCCCTGCTGCTGGGCTTCATCCTGGGCCCGATGATGGAGGAAAACCTGCGGCGCGCGCTGCTGCTGTCCCGCGGTGACTGGAGCGTGTTTGTCACGCGCCCGATTTCTGCCGGCCTGCTGGCGGTCGGCGCGCTGCTGCTGGTCATCGTGCTGCTGCCTTCCGTGAAGAGTAAACGCGAGGAAGCGTTTGTCGAGGACTGACGTGGCCCATCGGTAAAAAAGGCGCCTGCGGGCGCCTTTTTTGTGTCCGGGCGCCGCTAGCGGGTGATAGGCCTGCCCGCGCACATAAGGGCAAAATCGTTCACAATCCTACAGATGAAACGTACACATATCATCGTTGCGGCGTCGCTCTTCACGGCCTTCACGGCCATCGCACAGACGGCGCCGCCGGCCACTGCTGCCTCGACCTATCCGGCCAAACCCATACGCATGATCGTGCCGTTCCCGGCAGGGGGCGCCACCGACATCCTGGCGCGCGCCCTGTCGCAAAAACTGGGCGAAAAAATCGGCCAGACCGTGGTGGTGGACAACCGGCCCGGCGCTGGCGGCACCATAGGCGCAGACGCGGCGTCCAAGGCCTCGCCCGACGGCTACACCCTGCTGCTGGCGACCTCGAGCACCCACAGCATCGGCCCGGCCATCAACCCGAGGATTCCCTACAACGCCGAGACGGATTTCACCCCGATCGCCTACGTCGCCAGCTCGCCCAACATCGTGCTGGTGCCCAATTCGTCGCCGGCCCGGTCCATGCGTGAGTTCACCGAACACGCGCGCAAGAATCCGGGCCGCCTGAACTATGCGTCCAGCGGCAACGGCACCATCGTGCACCTGACCACCGAGTACTTCAAGGCGCAGTCGGGTACCTTCATTCTTCACATCCCTTACCGCGGCACGGCGCTGGCCATGCCGGACCTGATCAGCGGCAAGCTCGATGTGCTGTTCGACTCCTTTGTCACGGGCATGCCGCATGTCAAGGATGGCAAGTTGCGCGCCCTGGCGGTGACCAGCCTCAAACGCACCGCGCTGGCGCCCGAGCTGCCGACGGTGTCCGAGAGCCTGCCGGGCTTCGAGTCGGTGACCTGGTTCGGCGTATACGGCCCCAAAGGCCTGAATGCGGAGCTCACGGCCCGCGTGAACCAGGCGGTGAATGCGGCACTGGCCGATGCCGATGTCAAGGAGCGTTTCGCACGGCTGGGCGCGGAGCCCACAGGCGGTACCCCGCAGGCCTTTGCCGCCATGGTCCGGGCCGACAATGCCAAATGGAAAAAAATCATCGCCGAGCGCAAGATCACGGCCGAATAAGCACCTGGCCGCCTGCGGCCTCCTTCCCAAAGTGACCCCATGAACTTCAATTACGACAACCCCTATTCCTCCACCCGCCTGCCGCTGTTCGCGCGCAATGTGGTGTCCACCTCGCACCCGCTGGGCGCGCAGGCCGGCCTGCGCATGCTGCTCAAGGGCGGTAACGCGGTCGACGCCGCCATCGCGGCGGCGGCGGCGATGACGATTGTCGAGCCGGTCAGCAACGGCCTGGGCAGCGATGCCTTCGGCCTGATCTGGGACGGCAAGGAACTGCACGGCCTGAATGCCTCCGGCCGTGCGCCGCAGAGCTGGACGCCGGATTACTTCCGGAAAAAATACAGCGCCGATGCGCAGACACCGCCCAAACGCGGCATGGATTCGGTCAGCGTGCCTGGCGCGGTGGCCAGCTGGGTCGCGATGAGCGAGCGTTTCGGCAAGCTGCCTTTTGCCGACCTGATGGAGCCGGCCATCGAGATTGCCGAGCGCGGCTACCTGCTGCCGCCGGTGGTGCAGCAGAAATGGGCGGCAGCCACCGATGAGCTGAAAGGCCAGCCTGGTTTTGCCCAGTCTTTCCTGCCCTGGGGGCGTGCGCCTAACGTGGGCGAGCTGTTCCAGTTCAAGGCGGCCGGCAAGGCCTTGCGCGCGATTGCGCAGAGCAAGGGTTCGGCTTACTACGGCGGCGAGATCGCCAGCGCCATCGAGAAATTTTCGGCGCAAAACGGCGGCAGCGTCACCGCGAAGGATTTTGAAAACTACAAGCCGGAGTGGGTCAAGCCCATCGGCAAGGACTACCGCGGCTACACATTGCACGAGATCCCGCCCAATGGCCAGGGCATTGCCGCACTGATCGCGCTGGGCATCCTCGACAAGTTCGACGTGGCCGGGCTGGCTGTTGATGGCGTCGATTCGCAGCATTTGCAGATCGAAGCCATGAAGCTGGCGTTTGCCGATGTCTACAAATACGTGGCCGAGCCATCGGCCATGGCGGTGAGCGTCGATCAAATGCTGGACGACGCTTACCTCGCATCGCGTGCCAAACTCATCGACATGAAAAAAGCCCAGGACTTCGGCGCCGGCAACCCGGTCAAGGGCGGCACGATTTACCTGACCGCCGCCGACGAGGACGGCATGATGGTCAGCTTCATCCAGAGCAACTACATGGGCTTCGGGTCCGGTTGTGTCGAGCCCGAATTCGGCATCAGCCTGCAAAACCGCGGCCATGCCTTCAGCCTGCAGGAAGGCGCCAACCAGGTGGCGCCGGGCAAGCGGCCTTTCCACACCATCATCCCGGCCTTCCTCAGCAAGGACGGCCAGCCGGTGATGTCTTACGGCGTCATGGGCGCCAACATGCAGCCTCAGGGCCACATGCAGACGCTGGTGCGCATGCTCGACTACCAACAAAGCCCGCAGGTCGCCTGTGATGCGCCGCGCTGGCGCTACAACGCCGGCTTCGAGATCAATGTCGAATCGGCGATGGACAAGGCCACCGTGCAGGGCCTGGCCGACCGCGGCCACCGCATGGAAGTCATCAACGACTCCTACCAGGATTTCGGCGCCGGCCAGTTCATCTGGCGCGCCGGCAATCCCAAGGTCGAGGGTTACGTGGCGGCCAGCGATGCGCGGCGTGACGGCCAGGCCGTCGGTTTCTGAACCCCGCCTTGTCTGACAATCCAGAGGAAAAATCAGGTTCAGCCCAGGAGCGACGGGCGTCAGCAGCTACCAAAAGCATAGCGGGCGGGCTGCTGCTGGCGACGCTGGGCGCCATCTTTTTCAGCGGCAAGGCGATCATTGTCAAGCTCGCCTACCGTTACGGCGTGGATGCGGTCACGCTGATCATGTACCGCATGCTGTTTGCGCTGCCGATCTTCGCACTGATGGCCTGGTGGTCCAGCCGCGGACAGGCAGCCCTGGGCCGCAAGGACTGGCTGGGCGTGTTGTGGCTGGGCTTTACCGGTTATTACCTGGCGAGTTTCCTGGACTTCGCGGGCCTGGCTTACATCACCGCCTCACTCGAGCGGCTCATCCTTTACCTCAACCCGACCCTGGTGCTGCTGCTGGGGCTGGTGCTCTACCGCCGGCGCATTACCGCGCCGCAAATCATCGGCATGGCCATCAGTTACGGCGGCGTGGTGCTGGTGTTCGGCCATGAAATCACGCTGTTGGGGCCGGAGGCCGCCTGGGGCGCGCTGCTGGTGTTTCTCAGTGCCGTCAGTTATGCGATCTACCTGGTCTACAGCGGCGAGCTGGTCAAGCGCCTGGGCGCCCTGCGGCTGGTCGGCCTGGCCAGCACCGTTGCCTGCCTGTGCTGCCTGCTGCAGTTTGTGCTGCTGCGGCCGCTGAGTGCGGCGGCGGTGGCGCCCGAGGTGATCTGGCTGTCGCTGCTCAACGCGACGCTGTGCACGGTCGCCCCTGTGCTGATGGTGATGATGGCGATAGAGCGCATAGGCGCCAGCCTGGCCTCGCAGGCCGGCATGGTGGGGCCGATGTCCACCATCCTGATGGGCGTGGTGATCCTCGGTGAGCCGTTCACCGCCTGGGTGGCGGCGGGGACGGTGCTCGTGATTGCGGGGATATTTGTGTTTACCCGTGCGGGTAAGGCCTAGGCGCGCGGCGCTTGCTTCATGCTGCGTCCCCGGCTCGCCTCGGTTGCCAGGACCTGACTCCCCACTCCCTCCCCTAGCCCCTCCCTCGCCCCGCTGGGCGATGGAGGGGGACCTCATGTGGCCGCGTGCGCTGCGCTCGCGTGCAAACATGAAGGCCTCTTGGGATTCCCGCAAGAGAAGCGCTACGCGCTTCTCTTGCTCCGGACCTTTGCTCCCGCGTTGGTTTCCCCCACCCTTCTGTATGCGCCGAGGAGCGCAGGGCCAGACGGATCAGGGCGAGCGATTCTGAGCGAAGCGAGTCGAGCTCGACCCCGGCTGGACCGAGCACCGCAGGTTGCCCGCAGCGAAGCGGAGGGACGCAGACAGCAGGGTCGCCTTTTCTTTGGTGACTTTCTTTTGGCGAAGCAAAAGAAAGTTACTTGCCGCCGGGCAACCCCCGGCCAACGGGCGTGTGCGGACCAGGATGGGAAGATGCCCTCGACAGGTCCACTCAGGACGCTGAAGAAGGCGTCCCTACTTTTTCACCGGAACCCGCCGCCCCGTAGGCGCAGCGGCCGCCGGCGCATTGGCGCTGCTGGCGGTGCGTGAGGCCGCCAGCCTTTCCATGCGCTGCGCCACGGTGATGGCGCCTTGCCCGCTCAGGCCGTCCATGCGGTTGCCCATGGCCTGCTCCAGCAGGTCCAGCCTTTGCTGTGCCGGCGGGTGCGTGCTCAGCGACAGTGCAAACAGCGGGTTGTCGGGGGTCGCGGTGCGCAACTGCTGCAGCACCGCCACCAGGCCGTAGGGGTCGAAGCCGGCGCGTGCCGCCAGAGCCACGCCGTGGCGGTCGGCCTCGAACTCGTCGCCCTGGTCCAGTCCGCGCGAATACAGGTCGCGCCCCAGGCTCAGGAACTGGGCTGAGACCGCGCTGGCCAGCTGGCCCTTGACCTGCGAACCAACCACCTGGGTCAGCAGGCCGGCGCGGGCCGACTTGGCCATGGCCTGCAGGTGGTGCTTGCCGGTGACATGGGTGATTTCATGCGCGAGGATGCCGGCCAGTTCGGCCTCGTCGGCCACGCCGTCCACCAGGCCCTTGGTCACAAACACATAACCGCCTGGGGCGGCAAAGGCGTTGAAGCCGGGATCATCGAGCACGCCGAAGGTCCAGGGCAGCTGCGGCCGCGAGGACTGCAGGCTGATCCAGCGCCCGAGCTGGTTGACGTAACGCTGCAGCGCCAGGTCCGGGTGCAGCGGCTTGCTGCCCAGCAACACGGCTGCCAGTTGCCGGCCGATCTCGATTTCTTTCGGTTCGTCGATCTGTTCCAGTGACTGCGACAGCAGGCCGATCAGGTTGCCGGCGTTGGCCGCCTGGCCGCCGCCGGCGGGTGCCAGTCCCGCACCCAGCAGGTTTCCGAGCACGCCTCCCGGCGACGCGGGCTGCGGCTGGGCCGGCGCTTCGGCGGGCGCTGCCTGGCGCAGGAAGGAACCCAGCAGGTTCAGCGCCTTGGCACCGTCCTGGGTCCAGGCGGGCGTGCAGGCCAGGGCGGCAGCCAGCGCCAGAGCGGCGAGTGCTGCCGGTCGGCGAAGGCGGTGGCGTGGCGTGTTCATGGCGCAACTCCTCAGTTGTTGTTGTTCACGAAGCCGCCGGGGTTCGCCGTTTGCGGCTGGGCCTGCACCGGGACCGGCAGCGGCTCGACCGCGCGGCTGCTCAAGGCCGCTTGGGCCGCGAACTGGCGCGCCTGGTCGGCGTCCTGCCGCAGGGCCTCGGCCAGCACCACGGCGGTCGGGTTGGGCTGGGCCCGCGCCAGGTCTTCGGCGCCGAGTCCGCGTATGCCGACGGTGGAGGTGGCCGTGACCGTGCCGCCCTGGGCGCTGCCCTTGTTGAAAAAGCTGGTCAGGCCGCGCAGTGCGCCGGCGCCGACGCCCGCCGGTGCCGCGCTGGCGGCAGAACCGACGTCGAACATGTGGACCCAGCCCGAGGCGCCCTCGGACGTGCGCACCTGGATCCAGGCGCCTTGCCGTGCGCCGGAGCGGGTCACCGGCGTGCGCGCGGCCAGGGGGGCCAGGCTGCGTGAACTGTCACCGGGGGCCTCGCGCAGCTCGGCAGCGCGCTTGACCAGCAAAGGCTCGGTTTGCGCCTGGACTCCTGCGCCCGCGAGCAGCAGGACACAAGAGACCAGCCCGTGCAGGCGGTTGAATTTACTCAGTATCATGGCCGCTCACTTTCACGAAACGAAGCGGGAATTATTATGGATTTGGGTATCGCAGGCAAATGGGCGCTGGTGTGCGGCGCGAGCAAGGGGCTGGGCCTGGGCTGCGCCCAGGCGCTGGTGCGCGAGGGCGTGAACGTGCTGATCGTTGCGCGGGGTGCCGAGGTGCTGGAAACCGCCGCTACCAAATTGATAGCTGGCGACGCACGGACGACGGGGGCGACGGTGCAATTTGTTGCTGCGGATATCACCACCGCCGAAGGCCGCGCCGCGGTGTTCGCGCAGCGCAAGGACTTCGACATCGTCGTCACCAACGCCGGCGGCCCGCCGCCGGGCGACTTCCGCGACTGGGACCGCGATGCCTGGATCAAGGCGCTCGATGCCAACATGCTGACCCCGATCGAGCTGATCAAGGCCACGGTGGACGGCATGGCCGAACGCGGTTTCGGCCGTATCGTCAACATCACCTCTGCTGCGGTCAAGGCGCCCATCGACATCCTGGGCCTGTCCAACGGCGCGCGCAGCGGCCTGACCGGTTTTGTCGCCGGGGTGGCGCGCACCAGCAAGCTGGCGGGCAGTGGTGTGACCATCAACAACCTGTTGCCCGGCGCCTTCGAAACCGACCGCCTGCGCGTCACCATGCAGGGCGCTGCCAGCAAAAGCGGCCAGCCGGTGGATGCCATCATGGACGCGCGCCGCAAGACGATTCCGGCCCGGCGTTTTGGCACGCCGGAAGAGTTCGGTGCCATCTGCGCGTTTTTGTGCAGCACCCATGCGGCCTACATCACCGGCCAGAACGTGCTGGCCGATGGCGGCGCGTATCCCGGGACTTACTGAGCCGGGCCAGGCCTGGCGCGTTGCAGGCATGCCATGTCCGGCCTGCTGAGAAACCTGCTGACCCTCATGGGCGCGCTGTGGCAGCACCGCAGCGCGGCTGCGCAGTCGCGCACGCTGGTGCATTTTCGGGTGACGCCGCTGGACACCGGCTTGGCCACCCTCAAGAGTGACCGCTACCTGCAAATGGCGGAAGCCGCGCAGCTGGACTACGGCATCAAGACCGGTCTGCTGCAGGACATGCTGCGCCGGCGCTGCAGCTTCGTGAATGCTTCCCAGCTGGTGCGCTTCGCCCGGCCGGTCCGCCTGTTCAATCGGGTGAGCGTGGCGTCGCAGGTGATTTATGCCGATGCCACATTCGCTTACTTCCAGCATGTGTTCATGGTGGGGGCACAGCCGCACGCCGAGGTCTGGGTGAAGATGAAGTTCAAGAGAGGGCGGCTCACCATCGCCCCAGGCGAATTGCTGGGCAGCTTCGCCGGCCCCAAGCCGGCCCGGCTGCAGCATTGGGACGATAGCCTGGCCGCGCTGGCGCAGGATCTGCGTGCCTGAACCATGGCCTTTTCAGACCGCTTCACCGATCCCGAGCCGCAGCGTGCGCAGGTGGATGCCTGGCCCGGCCCTGCGGTGCTGGAGTTCGGCACGGCCTGGTGTGGTTTCTGCCGCGGCGCGCAGCCCCTCATCGCGGCGGCCTTTGCCGGCCATCCCGGCGTGCACCACCTCAAGATCGAGGACGGCAGCGGGCGCCGCCTGGGCCGCTCCTTCGGCATCAAGCTGTGGCCCACGCTGGTGTTTCTGCGCGACGGCCGTGAGATGGCGCGGCTGGTGCGGCCGGCGCGTGAAGCGGATGTCGCCCGGGCGCTGGCCGCGATTGACCCGCCAGCCTGAGCCAGCCCCCTGATCCGCGTTAATCCGCCGGCGCTGGCAGATGCTGCAAGTCCCGAATCCTGGCGTTGACGATCAGGCCGGCCTGCACCACAAAGCCCGCCAGAGCCAGCACCAGGCATGCCGGCTCGCCCCATGTGGCGCCGACAAAACCACCGAGCGCGGCGCCGACCGGACGGGCGCCGGTGTTGGCCGTCAGAAAAATCGCCGACACGCGGCCCAGCAGGGCACCGGGTGTGACGGTCTGGCGCAGTGTGGTGGAGGTGATGGTCCAGATGATCGGGCCGGCGCCGAAAAGGAAAAAGGCCAGCCCGGCCAGCAAGCCGGATGGCAGGACCAGCGTGGCCACCATGGTGAGGGCCGCCAGCACCGAAAAGGCCGGCCCCAGCTGGATGGCGCGGCCGAAAGGCAGCGTGGCGACAATACGCGGTGCCAGCAGCGCGCCCGCGATCATGCCGACGCCGTAACAAGCCAGCGTCAGGCCCACCGCGGCTGCACTCAGGCCGAGCAGCCGCAGCGCATACGGCACATAGGCCGCCTGCAGGACAAACCAGGACAGGTTCCATGCCACGGCCGTCAGCAGAATCGGCCGCAACAGCTCATGTCGCCAGACGAGTTGTGCACCGTCCCGCAGTTCCAGCAGCGGATGGCGCGTTGCCGCCGCCGGGCGCGCGGGTTCCGTCAATTGCAGCAGCAGGGCCAGCGCCGCTACCGACAGCATCGCGGCGAGCACAAATGCAGCCGGTGCACCGGCCCATGCCACCAGCGCCCCGCCCAGGGCCGGGCCACCCGCAAACGCAGCGCTTCTTGCCAGTTCCAGCCGGCCGTTGGCCCTGGCCAGGGCCTGGCGCGGCACCAGCGAGGGCAGCAGCGCCGGTGCCGCCACGCTGAAGCCCACGGTGCCTGCGGCGCCAACAAAGCCCAGCAGAGCCAGCAGCGCGATGGAGGGTTCACCGACAACAAGCAGCGCCAGCAGGGTGAGCAGGGACAGGGCGCGCAGTGCTTCGGCCGCGGCCATCATGCGTCGCCGCGAACCGCGGTCGGCCAGCAGGCCCAGCGGCATCGACAGCAGCAGAAACGGCAGGGTTTGCGCCGCGGCCAGCAGCCCGATGTCGCCGGGCCCGGCATCCAGCAGCAGCACGGCGACGATGGGCACAGCCGCCAGGCTCAGTTGCTCGGCCGATTGCGCGGCGAGGTTGGCCCAGCCCAGGGTGGCCATGGATGGCGGAAGCTTGGCAGTCATGGGTTGTGTCGGGAAATGCCCATCTTCGCGCGGGTGCGCGCAGGCGGCTGGCCGTTTGCGGACCCGTGAGCGCGCACAATGGGTGCATGAAAGCACCCCCCAGACTGCAGTCCCTGATCGAGGAAGGCCTGATCGACAGTGTTGTGCGCCAGCTCATGAGCGGCAAGGAAGCCATGGTGTACGTGGTGCGTTGCGGCGACGACACGCGATGCGCCAAGATCTACAAGGAGGCCACGCAGCGCAGCTTCCGCCAGGCCGTGGACTACACCGAAAACCGCAAGGTCAAGAACAGCCGCCAGGCGCGGGCCATGGCCAAGGGCACGAAGTTCGGCCGGCAGGCGCAGGAGGCGGCCTGGCAAAGCGCCGAAGTCGATGCGCTGTACCGGCTGGCCGCCGCCGGTGTGCGTGTGCCCACGCCCTACAACTTCCACGACGGCGTGTTGCTGATGGAACTGGTGACGGACGAGCGCGGTGACGCCGCGCCGCGGCTCAACGATGTGCTGCTGACGCGCGAGCAGGCACTGGCGCATCACGCGATGCTGATCCGCCAGGTGGTGCGCATGCTCTGCGCCGGCGTGGTGCACGGCGACCTGTCGGAGTTCAACATCCTGCTGGGCCACCAGGACGGGGTGGACGGCCCGGTGATCATCGACCTGCCGCAGGCCATCGACGCTGCCGGCAACAACCACGCCGCCCGCATGTTGCTGCGCGACGTGGACAACCTGCGCCATTTTTTCGGCCGCGTCGCGTCCGAACTGCTCGCGACCGACTACGGCCTCGAAATCTGGGAGTTGTACCAACGCGGCGCGCTGCAAGTCGACACGCCGCTGACCGGCCGTTTCGAGCGCCGGACCGCGCCGGTGGACATGGGCAGCGTGTTGCGCGAGATCGACGATGCGCGCGCCGAAGAGGCCGCGCGGCGCGTACGCATGCAGCTTGCGGGCTGAGCTGCAGCCGGGCGCCACGGCCCGGCGGGTCGAAGCGTGTTACTTCGCTGCTGTGGGCGACACGATGTGCCAGACCCCACCGCTGCCGTTGCCGTTGCGGTCCCCGGGCTTGGCATCCCCGGCGAAGTAGTACAGGGGTTTGCCATTCACCGTCCACTGCTTGCCGCCCGCCGCGTCGATCAGGCCGAAGTTGCCCGTTGCCGTGGCGCCAGGCTTGGCCATAAAGGCCGGCCATGCGGCCAGGCAGCCGCCTGCGCAGTTGCTTTTGTTCGGAGCATCCTTGTCGAAGGTGTAGACGGTGCGTCCGGCGGCGTCGGCCAGTGCGCCGTCCTTCACCACGGGTTGTGCCTGCACGCCAAAGTGCAGAAGCGTCAGCAGGGTTGCAGCCAGGAGGGTGTGCTTGTTCATGATCAGATCTTCCTTGTAAGTTGTCACCAGCAGGTGTACCAGCGGAACGCGACATTGCGTTCTGACCCTACTCACGCCGGAAGAAGAAATTTGGACGCAAGGCGCCGGAATTATTTTCCCGCGGGCTGCCATTGGCTTCGCCCAAGCCACACCCGGCAGGCCCGGGCCGGGCGGACGCTTGCGTCAGCTCAGTGATCCCCGGACCGGCGCGCGCCGCGATGACACCACAATCCCGCCGACGATCAGCACAAAGGCGATGCCGTGGTACAGCTGCGGCCATTCGCCGAGAAAGGCGGCTGACATCAGCGCCGCGAACAAGGGCGTGAGGTTGGAGAAAAAACCGGCGATGTTGGGCCCGACGCGCTGCACGCCCACGCCCCAGCAGCGGTAGGCCAGGATGGCCGGGCCGACGGCCACGTAGAGCAGGGCGGCGGCCAGCGGCCAGCCCCAGACGATGCGGGCGTCCGTCAGGGCCCACTCACCGGCCGCAAACAGCCCGGACCAGCCCAGCCCGAACACCATCTGCGCCATCAGGAAGGCGGCCCAGTCATGGCGGATGTCGGGCGGGTCTTTCGGCTGCGACAGCATCCAGCTGTAAAAGGCCCAGGCCAGCGTGGCCAGCAGCACATACACATCGCCGGGCACCAGCCGGATCTGCGCCAGCAGCGCCCACTGGCCGCGCGCCAGCACCAGCAGCACGCCGGCAATCGACAGCAGCGCGCCCAGCACCTGCCGGCGCGAGATACGCTGGCCGAAACACAGCGCGCCTATGGCCAGCATCCAGACCGGCACGCTGGAGGCGACCAGGGTGACGTTGAGCGGGGTCGAGGTCTTCAGCGCCAGGTACTGCAGCGCGTTGTAGCAGCCCACACCCAGCAGGCCCAGCACCGCGAAGCGTTTCCAGTGGGGCCACAGGCTGCTGCCGGGCCGCAGCAGCCAGCCGGCCAGCGGCAGCAAAATCACAAAGGCCAGCGCCCAGCGCAGGAAGTTCAGCGTGATCGGCGGCACCAGTTCGTGCACCAGCCGCCCCACCACCGCGTTGCCGGCCCACAGCAGCGGCGGTACCAGCAGCAGCAGGGCAGTGCGAAAATCCAGTCCGGTTGTCATGCGGGAACTGTAACCATGTGCCTGCCGCCTTGCTGAAAAAAGCCTGAACGCCCGCCGCTGCCGCGGGATGGCGCGGCATGCGGCCAGCAAGCCCGCTGGTTTCGTGGCAGGATGCAGGCCGCACTCTTCTTCAACCGCATTTCAAGGAATTCACCATGGCCATGACCCGCTCCAAAGCCGTCCGTATCGACCAGCACGGGGGGCCCGAAGAGCTCAAGCTGGTGGACGTGGAGGTCGGCGAGCCCGGGCCGGGCGAGATCCGCATCCGCCACAAGGCGGTGGGCCTGAACTACATCGATATTTACCAGCGTGCCGGCGTGTACAAGCTGCCCATGCCGCTGCAGCTCGGCATGGAAGCCTCGGGTGTGGTCGAGGCCGTCGGCGAGGGCGTGACCCACCTGAAGGCCGGCGACCGCGCCGCCTACGCCAGCCAGCCGCCCGGCAGCTACTGCGAAGTGCGGGTCATGCCGGCCAAATGTGTCTGCAAGCTGCCCGACGACATCTCCTTCGACACCGGCGCGGCCATGATGCTCAAGGGCCTGACGGTGCAGTATTTGCTGCGCCGCACCCAGCCCCAGGGCGGGCTGCAGGCCGGCGACCATGTGTTGTTCCACGCCGCCGCCGGCGGCGTCGGCCTGATCGCCTGCCAGTGGGCCAAAGCCATGGGCCTGCAACTCATAGGCACGGCCGGGTCCGACGACAAATGCGCGCTGGCCAGGGAGCACGGCGCAGCCTTCACCATCAATTACGCGAAAGAAGATTTTGTGGCGCGCGTCAAGGAGATCACCGGCGGCCAGGGCGTGAAGGTGGTGTACGACTCGGTCGGCAAGGACACCTTCCTGAAGTCGCTGGACTGCGTGCGGCCATTCGGCCTGGTCGCCAACTTCGGCAACGCTTCCGGCAAGGTCGAGCCGCTGGACATCGGCCTGCTGGCGGCCAAGGGCTCGCTGTATGTGTCGCGTCCCACGCTGTTCACCCACATCGCCAACCGCGAGACCACGCAGGCCATGGCCGATGACCTGTTTGCCATGGTCGGCAGCGGCAAAGTCCGGATTCCCATCGACCAGCGTTTCGCCCTGGCCGATGTGGCCGAGGCGCACCGCTCGCTGGAAGCGCGCAAGACCACCGGCTGCACCATCCTGACGCTCTGATTGGAACTGCGCATGGACCCGCACTGGCTGACGGCCCTGCGTGCCAGTGGCCAACGGGCACCGGTGCGGCCGCGCCTGCCGCTGCTGGCCGGCGACGCCATCATCGGTTCGGTGGAGCCTGATTTTTTAAGCCAAATCAGGCTCCAGCCCATATCCGACGGGCGTGAGAAGCTACTAAAAACAGAGCATGCCGGCGGCCCGGCCTGGCGCCTGCTGGGTGAACCGACCGCTGCGCTGGGCGCGCTGGCGCTGGCTTTGCGCGAGGCTGGCCTGGCCCACGCCTGGCGCGACGAGCAGCTCGCAGTGACCGACGGCCAGGGCAGCCGCATCGCCAGCGTCGAGCGCGCCGTGGTACGTGTGCTGGGCATCCCGACCGCGGCGGTGCACCTGATCGGGCAGGCGGAAGACGGCCGCTTCTGGGTGCAACAGCGCGCCTTCGACAAGTCCAACGACCCCGGTATGTGGGACACGCTGATGGGCGGCATGATCAGCGGTGCCGACACCCTGGCCAGCGCCCTCGAGCGCGAAACCTGGGAAGAGGCCGGCTTGCGGCTCGAGGACCTGCGCGACGTGGTTCGCGGCGGCCACATCGACATCCGCCGGCCCTGCGACGACGGCCACGGCGCCGGCTACGTGATCGAACGCATCGACTGGTACCACTGCACCGTGCCCGACGGGCAGGTGCCGGTGAACCAGGACGGCGAGGTCGAACAGTTTGTGTTGATGGATGGTGGCGAGATGACAGCCCGGATGCATGCCGGCGAGTTCACCAGCGAAGCCGCGCTGATCCAGGCGGCGCTGCTGGAAGCGGGCCGCTGAGACGCCACGCTCACTCGAGGGCTGATACCGCCCGGCCGATCTCGGGCCAGCGGTGATGCAAATACAGCCAGGCCACCAGGCCGATACCCAGCATCAGCAGCGATACCGCCGCCAGCGCCACCGTCGAATGCATGATCAGCGGCGCGATCACGCCGGCCACGATGCCGTTGGCGGTCGAGCCGATGAAGGCCTGCAGCGATGAAGCCATGCCGCGCCGCTCGGGATACAGGTCCAGCACCAGCAGGGTCACCACCGGCACCATCAGGGCCCAGCCAAAGGCGAAAATCGCAATCGGAAACAGTGCCCAGGACACATGCGCCTTGAACAGCCAATTGGCCAGCAGGTTCAGCACGGCGACCACCAGCATGATCACAAAGCCGTGGCGAATCTGCTGCTTGGGCGCAATCTTGCCGGCCAGGCGCCCGCTGAGCCAGGCGCCGGCCATGATGCCGGTGATGGTCAGCACGAAGAACCAGAAGAACTCGGTCGGCGCCAGCTTCAGGTGCCTTTCGAGGAATTCGGGCGCCGCCAGCACATACAAAAACATGCCGTTGAAGGGCACACCGCTGGCCAGTGCCAGCAGCAGGAAACGCGGGCTGGCGCCGAGCTGCCAGTAACCGCGCATCAGGTGTTTGACATTGAAAGGCTGGCGTTGCGTGACATGCAGCGTCTCCGGCAACAGCCGGTAGTTGGCGGTCCACAGCAACACGCCGACGCCGGTCAGGAACCAGAAGATCGCGTGCCAGTCCAGGTGCACAAACAGCCAGCCGCCGATGATGGGTGCAATCGCCGGCGCCACGCCGAAATAAATGGTCACCTGGCTCATCACCTTCTGCGCCTGCGCCGGCGGGAACATGTCGCGGATCACGGCACGCGACACCACGATGCCGGCGCCGGTGGACAGGCCCTGTAGCGCCCGGAACAACACCAGCTGCTCGATGCTTTGCGACAGCGCACAACCGGCCGAGGCCACGGTGAACATCGCAATGCCCCACAGCACCACCGGTCGCCGGCCGAAGCTGTCGGCCAGCGCGCCGTGGAACAAATTCATGAAGGCGAAGCCGAACAGGTAGGCCGACAGCGTCTGCTGCATCTCGACCGGTGTGGCGCCCAGCGAGCGCGCAATGCCCGAAAACGCCGGGATGTAGGTGTCGATGGAAAACGGCCCCAGCATGCCCAGCAGCGCCAGCAGCACGGCCAGCGCCCAGCGTGGTCCCTTCCAGAGCTGGTCAGCGTTGGGGTTCATGGCGACCGGCCCGGCCGATCAGCGCAGTTCATCGGTCAGCACACCCTGGCGCAGCCGGTTCGGCGCGAGTGCGCCGGCCGAGTCGAGGATGGGGTAGGCGATCGAGCAGATGTGCGAGTTGATGCGCTTCAGGTCACTGATCAAATCGATGTGCAGCGAGCTGGTTTCCATGCTCTGCATGGTGCGGTCGGACAACCGGCCCAGGTGGGTGGTGGCATACGCGCGTTCGAGGTCACGAAAGCGCGCTTTTTCTTCCAGCAGCTTCTGCGCATCACGCACGCTGCCGTTGAGGAACACACTCATGCTCAGGCGCAGGTTGTCGATCAGGCGCTGGTGCAGTTCGCAGATTTCGGCCATGCCGGCTTCCGAGAAATTGCGGCCTGGCTTGATCTTCTTGTCCTCGATGTCGATCAGCACACGTTCGATGATGTCGCCGATCTGCTCCATGTTGATGGTGAAGCTGATGATGTCGGTCCAGCGCCGGCTTTCTTCCTCGCCCAATGCCTCGCGCGAAATTTTGGTCAGGTAATACTTGATCGCCGAGTACAGCTCGTCCACCGTGTCGTCCATCTTGCGCAGGTCCTCGGCGAGCTGCAGGTCGTTGCGGCGTATCACTTCCAGCACGCCCAGCAACATGCTTTCGACCACGTCGGCCTGGTGCAGCGCCTCACGCGCTGCGCAGGAGATCGCCAGCGAGGGGGTGGCCAGCGCCGAAGGGTCCAGGTGGTGCGGCCGGCCCCCGGCCGTGGCGCCCTTGACCGGGCGCGGCAGGAATTTTTCGACCCAGCGCGCCACCACGTGGGTCCAGCCGATGAAGACCACGCCAACGGCCATGTTGAACATCAGGTGAAACAGCACCACCATGGTGGCGGTTTCGCCGAGGTGCGGCGCCACATGGCGCAGCCACAGGCCCACAAAAGGCGCCGCCACCGCCACTCCGAGCAGCTTGAACACCAGGTTGCCCAGCGGCACCTGGCGCACCTCGATGGCCGAGCGGGCCGTCGTCAGCACCGCCAGCAGGCCGCTGCCGAGGTTGGCGCCCAGCACCAGGCCGAGCGCAACGTCTGGCGGGATCACGCCGGAGGCCGCCAGCGTGGCGGTCAGCAGCACGATGGCCAGGCTGGAATAGGACACCACCGCCAGCACGGCTCCGGCGGTGATCTCGAGCAGCAGGTCGCTGCTCAGGGTGGCGAGCAGGGCCTTGATCGCCGGGTTGGAGGTCAGCACGGCGGTCGAGTCCGTCACCAGGCGCAGCGCGAGCAGCATCAGCCCCAGGCCGATCAGGATGCGGCCGACCCGCCCGACATTGGTCGATTGCCGCGAGATGAACAGCACCACACCGGAAAAAATGAACAGCGGCGACAGCCAGGACAGGTCGAAGGAAAACACCACGGCCATCAGGCTGGTGCCGATGTCGGCGCCCAGCATTACCGCCAGCGCCAGCGGCAGGGCGATCAGCCCCTGGCCGACAAACGAGGAGACGATCAGCGCCGTCGCGGTGCTGGACTGCACCAGTGCGGTCACACCTATGCCCGACAGGGCGGCGTTGAAGCGGTTGCTGATGCTGCGTGACAGCACGTGGCGCAGGTTGGCCCCGAACACACGCAGGATGCCGGTTCTGACCAGATGGGTGCCCCAGACCAGCAGCGCGATGGCAGCCAGCAAATTCAACAGATGCTTCATATAAGAGAGTTCACTATAACGCCGGTGCGTCGCTTGCAGGGGGTCTCAGGTCCCCCCATACACCACCGTGTGTCTCCCTCAAGCAGGGAACAGGCCAGCCGCGAGGCCGGCTAGCGTGCCTTGCGGACCCGCAGCAACTCGTCCAGGATCAGGCAGACTGCGCCCACGGTGATCGCGCTGTCGGCGATGTTGAAGGCCGGGAAGTGCCAGCCCGCATAGTGAAAATCGAGAAAGTCCACCACGTAACCGTGCAACATGCGGTCGATCACATTGCCCACGGCACCGCCCAGGATGCAGGCCAGCGCGAACGAAAACAGCTTTTGCCCGGAATGGGACTTGAGCATCCACACGATAAAGATGGCGGCCGCAATGCCGATGGCGGTGAAAAACCAGCGTTGCCAGCCGGAGGCCGAAGCCAGGAAGGAAAACGCCGCGCCGCTGTTGTGCACCCGCACGATGTTGAAAAAATTCGTCACGTAGGTCGCGTCACCGAGCTGGTAATAACCCAGGATCAGCACCTTGGTGAACTGGTCGGCAATCAGCAGGATCAGCGCCAGGCCCAGCCAGGGGAGCAGGCTGGCCGACGTGTTTCCGAAGGTGGGTTTGGCCATTATGCGAATTTCCTGTCTTCACCCGCGCCAAACAGGTTGCTGGTGCAACGGCCGCAAATCGTTGGGTGCGCCGGGTCCTGCCCCACATCGGCGCGGTAATGCCAGCAGCGTTCGCATTTGGTGTCTGAACTGGGTTTTACCCTGATGGACAGAGCGTCAGCAGCTATCAATTCAATAGCGGAGGTGATGAAGGCAAACTTCAGGTCTTGCCCCAGGCTGGCCAGCAGGGTGTGGTCGGACGGCGCGACTTCCAGCGCCACGTTGGCCTGCAGCGACGAGCCGACCTGGCCGTCGGCACGCAGGGCCTCGATGTCCTTGTTGACCGCATCACGCAATTCGCGCACACGGCCCCACTTCGCCAGCAGCGCCTCGTCGGGCGCGGCCAGTTCGACGTAGGTCTCCATGAAGATGGACTCGGACGCGCCGCAGACCTTCCAGGCCTCCTCGGCGGTGAAGCTCAGGAAAGGCGCCATCCAGCGCAGCATGGCCTGGGTGATCTGGTGCAGCGCGGTCTGCGCGCTGCGCCGGGCCAGCGACTTGGGCGCGGTGGTGTAGAGGCGGTCCTTCAGGATGTCGAGGTAGAAGGAGCCCAGGTCCTCGCTGCAGTAGATCTGCAGCTTGGACACCACCGGGTGGAACTCATACACCTCGTAATGCGCCAGGATGTCGGCCTGCAGCTGCGCCGCGCGGCTCAGCGCATAACGGTCGATCTCCAGCATCTGGTCCGGCGCGACCCCGTCTTTCGCCGGATCGAAGTCGCTGATGTTGGCCAGCAAAAATTTCAGCGTGTTGCGCACGCGGCGGTAGGTGTCCACCACGCGGGCGAGGATCTTGTCGTCGCCGGCGATGTCGCCGGAGTAGTCGCTGGCGGCCACCCACAGGCGGATGATTTCGGCGCCCAGCTTCTTGCTGGTTTCCTGCGGATCGACGCCGTTGCCCTGCGACTTGCTCATCTTGCGGCCCTGGCTGTCGACGGTGAAGCCGTGGGTCAACAGGCCCTTGTAAGGCGCGTGGTCGTACATCGCGCAGGCGGTCAGCAGCGAGGAATGGAACCAGCCGCGGTGCTGGTCATGGCCTTCGAGGTAGAGGTCGGCCGGCCAGGTGGACTGGGCGGCATGGCTTTTTTGCAGCACGGTGTAGTGCGTGGTGCCCGAGTCGAACCAGACATCCAGGATGTCATTGCTCTTGGTGTAGAACTCGGCGTCCGCGCCTATCAGCGATTCGGCCGTGGCCTTGCTCCAGGCCTCGATGCCGCCCTCGGCCACCATGGCGGCGGCGGTGTCCAGCAGCTCCATGGTGCGCGGGTGCAGCTCGCCCGTTGCGGTGTGGATGAAAAACGGCAGCGGCACGCCCCAGTTGCGCTGGCGCGAGATGCACCAGTCCGGCCGGCCGGCGATCATGTCGCGCAGGCGCACCTTGCCGTTTTCCGGATAGAAGCTGGTTTCCTCGATGGCGTTGAGGGCGAGCTGGCGCAGGGTCTGCGGCGCCTTGTCTTTGGTGAACACACCTTCGCCCTCGTCCATGCGGATGAACCACTGGGCTGCAGCGCGGTAGATCACCGGCGACTTGTGGCGCCAGCAGTGCGGGTAGCTGTGGGTGATGGTTTCGGTGGCGAACAGGCGGCCGGCCTCACGCAGCGCGTCGATCACCAGCGGCGCGGCTTTCCAGATGTTGAGCCCGCCGAACAGCGGCAACTCGTCCACGTAGCGGCCATGCGCCTGCACCGGGTTCAGGATGTCGTCCACCGCGATGCCGTTGGCGATGCAGGAGTTGAAATCCTCCACACCGTAGGCAGGCGAGGAGTGCACGATGCCGGTGCCGTCGTCGGCCGTGGCGTAGTCGGCCAGGAACACCGGGCTCAGGCGGCGGTAACCTTCATGCACCTCGTAAAACGGGTGCTGGAAGTTCAGCAGCGCGAGGTTTTTGCCTTCGGTGGTGGCGAGTACGGTGCCGGTGAGATTGAAGCGTGCCATGCACTTTTCCACCAGCGAGGCGGCCAGCAGCAGGATGCCGCGTTCGGTATCGACCAGCGCGTACTCGAGTTCGGGGTTCAGGTTCAGCGCCTGGTTCGCCGGGATGGTCCAGGCGGTGGTGGTCCAGATCACCGCAAACGCGTCCTTGCCCAGGCTCTGGAGGCCGAAGGCGGCTGCGAGTTTGTCCGGCTCGGCCGACCTGAAGCCGACGTCCAGCGTCTGCGACTTCTTGTCGGCATATTCGATCTCGAACTCGGCCAGCGAGGAGCCGCAGTCGAAACACCAGTACACCGGTTTCAGGCCGCGATAAACGAAGCCGCGTTCCATGATGCGTTTGAGCGCGCGGATTTCGTCGGCCTCGTTGCCGGGGGCCATGGTGAGGTAAGGGTTGTCCCATTCGCCGAGCACGCCCAGGCGCTTGAAGTCTTCCTTTTGGAGCGCGATCTGCTCGGTGGCGTAGGCGCGGCTTTTGGCCTGCACCTCGTCGCGGCTGAGCTTGCGGCCAAAGGTTTTTTCGATCTGGTTCTCGATCGGCAGGCCGTGGCAGTCCCAGCCTGGCACGTAGATCGCGTCCATGCCCTTGAGCTGGCGCGCCTTGACGATCATGTCTTTCAGGATCTTGTTGACCGCGTGGCCCATGTGGATCTGGCCGTTGGCATACGGCGGGCCGTCGTGCAGCACAAAGCGCGGCTTGCCGGCGCGCACGTCGCGCAACTTCTTGTAGATGCCCTTGTCGTCCCACTCCTTGACCCAGCCCGGCTCGCGTTTGGGCAGGTCGCCGCGCATCGGGAACGGGGTGTCGGGCAGGTTGAGGGTGCTGCGGTAATCGGTTTTGGTGTCGGACATGGAATGCTCTTGTTGGGGCTGCCTGATGGGTCAGGGCGCCGGAATGCTGTTCGGGGGACAAGCCTTGCGCCGGAGGGGGCGGGGCCAGAAGCGACGAGATCGTCTAAATTCGGTCGCGCGTCGTCTGGCGGCTGGTTTCCGTGTGCATGGACGCAAAAAATGCCCGCGCGTCGTCGCAGTCCCTGGCTATACCCGCCTTGAGGCTGTCCAGACCGTCGTATTTCAGTTCGTCGTGCAGTTTGTGTAGCAGTTCCACGCGGATGATTTTACCGTATGCCTCCTCGGCGCCCAGGCTGGCGGGCCAGTCCAGGCAATGGGTCTCCAGCAGCACCCGCCCGCCGTTGACGTCGTCGGGGTCCAGCGAGGGCCGGATGCCGAGGTTGGCCACGCCAGGCAGGGGATCGGGACCGAGGCCGAAGACCTGCACCGCAAAAATCCCGCTGGCCGCCGGTTTCCAGTGCGAAAAGCGCAGGTTCAGGGTCCTGAACCCCAGTTCGCGCCCGAGCTTGCGGCCATGCACCACATGGCCGGAAATGCTGTAGGGCCGGCCCAGCAGGCTGGCCACGCGGCTTATCTGGCCCTGGGCCAGCGCCTCGCGCACCGCCGAGCTCGACACCCGGGTGTTGCTCACCTCGTAGCTGTTCATGCGGGCGACGTCGAAGCCCAGGCGGTCGCCGGCCGCGTCCAGCATGGCGTAATCGCCGGTGCGTTTGGCGCCGAAGCGGAAGTCGTCGCCGACCAGCACGTAACGCACACCCAGCCCCTTGACCAGCACATCGCCGATGAAGTTTTCGGCCGGCTGGCCTGCCAGCCGCGCATTGAAGGGCAGCACCACACACTGGTCGATGCCGCAACGCGCCAGCTCGGTGAGTTTGTCGCGCAGGGTGGCGATGCGGGCCGGCGCCAGTTCGGGCTTGCGCGCGACCGCGGCGAAGTAGTCGCGCGGATGGGGCTCGAAACTCATCACGCAACTCGGCACGCCCCGGTGCTGGGCCTCGTTTTTCAGCAGCGCCAGCATGGCCTGGTGGCCGCGGTGCACGCCATCGAAGTTGCCGATGGTCAGCGCGCACTGCGCTGCAAGCCGGGGATCGTGGTAGCTGCGGAAGATTTCCATCCGCCCGATTATCGTTTTAATAGCGCCATGTATCGGCTTCATGCGGGTTCGACGGCGGATGACACCCCTGCAGTGAGCTTTGTCTTGAATCCGCTGTATATTGGGGTGTCAGGCATTTTTAAGTCCGGTTCCATGTGTTTTTAAACCATTGGAGGTTCGTTTGAAGGTCTTGAAGCTCTCAGCCCAGGGGTTGCCGCAATCGTGGATCAGCCTCGAACAAGCCGTGTTGCACTATGCCTCGGACGAAGTGCGCTGGGAGATGGGTGCACGGGTGGCGACCTTCCACGGCGGCCACAACGCCATCACCGGCAACCAGTCCATCATCAACGTCAACAGCATCATCGGCACCAAGGGCGTGCCCAACATCAACCCCTTCAACCTCAAGCCGGGGCTGACCAACAGCAAGCTGTTTGCGCGCGACCGCAACATCTGCGCCTACTGCGGCGACCACTTCCACGAGGAAGACCTGACACGCGAACACATCATCCCGTTCGCGCAAAATGGTATCGACACCTGGATGAACGTGGTGACCGCCTGCCGCGCCTGCAACCACCGCAAGAGCAGCCGCACCCCCGAGCAGGCACACATGCCGCTGCTCTACACCCCGTATGTGCCCAGCCTCTGGGAAGACTTCATCCTGCGCAACCGCCGCATCCTCGCGGACCAGATGGAGTTCTTGATGGCGCATGTGCCGAGGACGTCGCGGCTGCTGGTTTGAGTTGAAGGGCTTTTGCTGCCAGCTCGCGGAGTCGAGCTATCAGCCTGTGGCGTTTATCCGTTTAGCCTCAAATGCCGCGCTCTATACGTACTCGACAAGATACTTTATTGCTGCTGGCCTGGACCGCAGGCCCATTGGGCCTGGCTTTCCTTGTTTTGTGCGTTTTCGCGGTTCTCGGGTGGCCGCGAACTCCGCTGATGGCTTACTTCATACCGGGCTTGCCTGTTCTGGCGGGAACGGTGTGTTTCGTCATTCAAACCAGGCCAACGCGGCTCCAGTGGTTGACTGTGATTCCCTATGCAATCGGCTGTGCGGTCACGGTAGTTGGCGCGTCCATTGTGATGGGGTTCCTCATGGGGGCGCCCAAATAAGCGGACAACCAGGTGGAGCGACAGTTTCGCGCGAAATCGCATCGCAGCCCTCTGGGAGCAAGCGCAAGCAGCTATCAAAGTGATAGCATACTTCGGGCGCCTGAATGGCGAAGTTGACCTTGTCTCAGGGCAGGCCTCGGGAGGGCTGAGCCCGAGCGCAACTACCTGCTCAAACCCTCAGTAAGTCAACTCCAGCACCACCACATGGTTGCCCGAAACGGGCCAGGTCTGGCCGGTGATTTTTTCGCCGTTGAACTCTGCCGCGATCGGGCGCATGCCGTCCTGCATCAGGTTGAGCTTCGATGCTGAAACCCCCGCGCCGGCAGGCGGCACACCGGGCAGCGCGGCTTTGCCGTCAAACATCATGCGGTCACGCTGCGCGTCGAAGTAGCCGCGCGGCCGGTTCAGCGTCACACTGGATTTGGCGGCCTTGTCGGCTTCCGCCAGGCGCTCGGCGCGCAGGTGGATGATGGTGCTGGAGCGCGGAAACGGGCTGCGGTAGATGTGGGTGGTCGCATAACCGGTGGCGGTGATCGCGAACTCGTAGGGAACCCCGGGCTGCGCGGTGAACGGCCCCCACATCCCGTCGGTGGCCACGGTTTTGCTGTGGACCGCGTTGCCGATGCGCGCGCCAGTGGCGGGGTCGGTGGCGTAGACCATCAGTTGCGCGCCGGGCAGCGGCAGGTTGTTGCTGTAGTTGCCGGAGGCCGGGTCCGTCGGGTTCAGGCCCAGGCCGCTGAGCTTGCCGTTGAGCACGATGGGCGCTTCAGGCTGGATCGCCACGGTTTGCGGGCTCTTGCCGGTAATGAAGCGGTAGGTGGCCTCGAAGGCGGCCGGCGAAAACGAGGTCTCGCGGTGATCGACGCGCGGCAGCACGATATTGGTCGCGCCCTTGAGCGCCGGGCCGTCGAAAGTGACGTTGGTCGGTGTGCCACGCGCGCCAATCCAGACGCCGTCGGGCTGGGCGAACTTGTCGTTGTTGTCCGAGCGCAGGGTCAGCCACCGGACCGGGCCGCTGACCTCGTCACCGGCGGCGTTTTTGGGCGCATTGAGGCCGGTCAGGAAAGGCCCGGTGCCGGAAAATTCATTGGCTTCGCGAAAACCTTTGGTGGCCCAGACACCATGGTTCGGCGTGCCGCCCAGGATGGCATGGCTCACGCGGCTTGCGCCGCCGCCGTTGTAGATGTAGTTGCGGATGGCATTGCCGCCGCGCGAGTTGCCGACCAGCACGACCTGGCGCGCGCCGGTGGCTTGCAGCACCTTGTCGACCTCGGACTTCAGGAAAGCCATGTGTTCGGCAGTCGAGGTCCGGCCGGGCTGGGCCTTGCCGTCGTCGTCGCGTGCCAGCGGATAGGGCAGGTTGATCGCATGCAGGCGCTCACGCGGCCAGCCGTTCGACTCGAAACGCCAGATCGTGGTCTGCCACAAGGCGCCGGTGTCGCCGTTGCCGTGCACAAAAACGATGGGCGGCTGCTGTTCGGGCGCGGGCGAGGTGGCGCAACCGGCGAGCGCCAGTCCGGCGGCAGCGATCACGAGAAGAAGGCGGCGTTGCATCAACATGGGTTGTCTCCTGGAATTAAATGTGCCCGTGATTCATGCCACGGAGCATCGTTTCTCAATATGTCGCGGGCAAGTCAGGCAAAGACGCCAGCGGTGTCCTGCATGCGGGCCGAAACCTCACCGAGGTGATGCAGCGTGTCGCCGAATGTCATTTCCAGCTGCGTCAGCTTCTTGAAGTAATGGCTGACGATGTATTCGTCGGTCACGCCGATGCCGCCGTGCAACTGCACGGCCTGCTGGCCGACAAAACGCATGGACACGCCGAGCTGGTACTTGGCGCGCGCCATGGCCGCGCGGCGCTCCGGGGCGGGCGCGTTGAGCTTGAGCGAGGCGTAATAACTCATGGAGCGGGCCAGCTCGAGCTGCATCTTCATGTCGGCCACGCGATGGCGCAGCGCCTGAAAGCTGCTGATCAGCACGCCGAACTGCTTGCGGGTGTTCATGTACTCGACGGTGATGGCCAGGGTCTTGTCCATCACGCCGACGGCTTCTGCGCAGGCGGCGGCGATGCCGATGTCCACCGCGTGTTCCAGGGCGGTCAGGCCGTCCCGTGTGATCAGCGTGGCGGGAGCGTCCTTGAACACCACATCGGCGGCGCGGCCGCCGTCCTGTGTGCCATAACCGCGGGTCGTGACGCCCCGGGCTGTGCGTTCCACCAGGAACAGCGCGATCTTGCCGTCGGCTTGCGCCGGCACGATGAAGGCATCGGCCTGGTCACCGGCAGCTACGATGTTTTTTGTCGCTGTCAACGCCCAGCCGGAGCCGGCTTCGACCGCTTTTGCCTCACACATATCGAGCTGGTAGCGGGCTTTGCGCTCCTGCGAAGCCAGCACCACCAGTGCTTCGCCGCTGGCGACTGTCGGCAGCCAGGCGGCCTGCACGTCTTCGGGCGCGTAGCCGGACAAAACAGCGCCGGCAATCAGGGTCTGGGCAAAAGGCTCGGCGACGATGCCGCGTCCCAGTTCTTCCATCACCACCATGCCTTCGACCGGGCCCATGCCCAGGCCGTCCTTGGCTTCGGGAATGTAGAGGCCGCACAGGCCGAGTTCGGCAATCTGGCCATAGGCTTCGCGCGAGAAACCGCCGGCTTTGGCGATGCCGCGGCGGCGCTCGAAGTCGTAAGCCTTGTCCACCCATTTGCGGACCGCGTCGCGCAACTGTTCCTGGTCGTCGGTGAAATCAAAATCCATATTGTTCTTCCTTCTGGTCAGCCGAGCACGAACTGCGAAACGATATTGCGCTGCACCTCGTTGGAGCCGCCGTAAATCGTGGTCTTGCGCAGGTTGAAATAAGTCGAGGCCAGCGGCGCATTGGCGGCCACGCCGCCGGGGAAGTCGCCCTGCCAGCCGGCTTCCATGGCTTCCTCGATAAAGGGCAGGCTGAAGGGGCCGGCGGCCAGCATCATGAGTTCGCTGTAACGCTGCTGGATTTCGCTGCCGCGGATTTTCAGCAGGCCGGCGATGTCCAGCGAATTCTTGCCGGATTTTTCGGCCGACAGCACCCGCAGCACCAGCATTTCCAGCGCCACCACATCGACTTCGAGCCTGGCGATTTCGTCGCGGAAACGCAGGTCGTCCCACATGCCTTCGGTTTTGGCGACGCGCTTGAGGCGCTCGAGCTCGCGCTTGGCGCGGTTCACGTCCGCGATGTTGGTGCGTTCATGGCTGAGCAGGTGTTTGGCATAGGTCCAGCCCTTGTTTTCTTCACCCACCAGGTTGTTGGCCGGCACTTCGACGTTGTCGAACCAGACTTCGTTGACCTCGGCCTCGCCGTCGAGCAGCACGATGGGCCGCACCGTCACGCCCGGTGATTTCATGTCGATCAGCAAAAAGGAAATGCCGGTCTGCGGCTTGCCTTCGGTGCTTGTGCGCACCAGGCAGAAGATCCACTCGCCGTACTGGCCCAGGGTGGTCCAGGTTTTCTGGCCGTTGACGATGTATTTGTCGCCCTGGCGTTCAGCGCGGCATTTGACGGAAGCCAGGTCGGAGCCGGAGCCCGGCTCGCTGTAACCCTGGCTCCACCAGACCTCACCGCTGCCGATGCCCGGCAAAAAGCGCTGCTGCTGCTCGGGTGTGCCAAAGGCCATGATCACCGGCGCGACCATCACCGGGCCGAAGGGCACGACGCGCGGCGCACCGGCCAGCGCGCATTCTTCCTCGAACAGGTGTTTCTGCACGGCGTTCCAGCCCGGACCGCCGAACTCCTTGGGCCAGGCGTGGCCCAGCCAGCCTTTTTTGCCGAGGATTTTGGCCCAGCGCTGCATGTCGTCACGGGACAGGCGCAAGGCGTTGTGCACCTTGTGCGAAATGTCGGCCGGCAGGTTCGCACCCACCCAGGCGCGTATGTCTTCGCGGAATTTCTGTTCTTCAGGGGTGAAAGCTAGATCCATAAACGGCATGTCTCCAATCGGTTCGGTAACTTCGCATTTTTAGCACGGTCGTTCGGAATTTTATGTCCCAGTTGGGACAAATAGCGAGCGATTCCGCCTTGCGGAATCAGGGCAAGGAGAGACCCCCTGGCCGCCCGGGATAATCAGCGCATCTTGCCGTCTTACCGCACCATCATCAGCGCCCTCAGTGTCGGCCAGATTCTTGTCTGGGCGGTGCTGTATTACGGCTTTTCCTCGTTTGTGCTGCCGATGCAGCGCGACATGGGCTGGAGCCAGCCCGACATCATGGGCGCTTTCACGCTGGGCCTGATGGTTTGGGGTCTGGCCACGTATGCCGTGGGCGCGGCCATCGACCGCGGGCGCGGCCGCGCGGTGTTGACGGGTGGCGCCTTGCTGGGCGCAGCCGGCTGCGCGCTCTGGTCGCAGGCACACAACCTCCCCGTCCTCTACGCGGCCTGGGCCCTGCTGGGACTGGCCATGGCGATGACGCTGTACGAGCCGGCCTTCATGGAGATCACCAAACGTTTCCCCGAGTCCTACCGCCAGGGCATCACCACCCTCACACTGGTCGGCGGTTTTGCCAGCACGCTGTCGTTTCCGGCAGTGGCCTGGCTGCAGGCGCGCCTGGGCTGGCGCCCGGCGCTGCTGGTGATGGCGCTGGCCTTGCTGCTGGTGGCGCCGCTGCATGCCTGGGTGCTGCGCGGGGCGTGGAAGCGGCCACGCGCAGCCGGCAGCGCGCCGGCGGAAGCGGCGCAGGACCAGGCGACCTTGCGCGAAGCCATGCAGGGCAGTGCCTTCTGGCTGCTGACCGGTGCCTTCACTTTTTATATTTTTGCGATCTCGACCATCTGGGCGCACCTGATGCCGGCCTTTGAATCGCGCGGGCTGACGCAGGCCGAGGCGGTCGCTGTGATGGTCTGGTTCGGCCCGGCGCAGGTGGCGGGCCGGTTTGCCTTTTTGTGGCTGGGCCGTTCGCTGAACCAGCGCACGCTGGGGCTCACGGTGCTGGCCCTGTTTCCGCTGTCGCTGGTGCTGTTTGCGCTGGGCCGCGAGCCCGCGGTGCTGCTCGCGTTTGCGGTGCTGTTCGGCGTGGCCAATGGGCTGATCACCATCGTGCGCAGCAACATCGTGCCGGATTTTTACGGCCGCGAACATGTGGGCCGCATCGGCGGCGCCATGTCGGGCATCGCGCTGTGCACACGCGCGGCCGCGCCTTTCCTGACCGCCTGGGCGCTGGTCGGCATGGGTGGCTACACCGGCCTGCTCTGGGGGCTGGTCGGCATGGGTGTGGCATCGCTGGCGCTGTTTGCCCTGGCCAGGCGGCCGGTGCGCCGCTTGGGGCCGCGATAATCCAGTACACGCTTTCCGCCTTATGCCCCACCCCAAAAACATCGTCATCCTGATTTCAGGCAGCGGCTCCAACATGGCCGCCATCGTCCAGGCCGCGCAACAACAGGGCTGGCAACAGCAGTTCGGCGCCACGGTGGCGGCGGTTATCAGCAACCGGCCTGGCGCAGCCGGCCTGCAACTGGCGCAATCGCTGGGTGTGGCGACGCAGGTGCTGGACCACCGGGCGTTCGAGTCGCGTGAAGCCTTCGACGCCGCGCTGATGCAACTGATCGACGGCCACCAGCCGGCGCTGGTGGTGCTGGCCGGTTTCATGCGCATCCTCACCCCAGGGTTTGTGGCCCACTATGCCGGGCGCCTGGTCAACATCCATCCTTCGCTGCTGCCGGCCTTCACTGGCCTGAACACGCACCAGCGTGCCATAGCTGCCGGCTGTCGTGAGGCCGGCTGTACCGTGCACCAAGTGACGGCCGAACTCGACCACGGCCCCATCCTCGCGCAAGCGGCGGTGCCGGTGCTGCCGGACGACACCGCCGAGACGCTGGCCGCGCGCGTGCTGGTCGAGGAGCACCGGCTCTATCCGCAGGCGGTGCGCGGCTGGCTGCAGAACCAGCCTTGAGCGGCGGTTTACAAAAAGATACCCGCATCGCCAACGCGGTTGAATCCGGCCGTGTGCCCCACCCGTATTGAAGGCAGCCGTTGATGTCCCATCCTGGATGTCGGCTGTTCTACTTCAAAGGGTATTCACATGCAAACGAAACACAAACTGGCTTCCATCGGTCTCGCGGTCATGCTGTCCATGACGGCGGCTTCTTCCTTCGCCCAGGTGATGGTCGGCGGTGCGCCCATGCTGGCGTCCAAGGACATCATCGACAACGCGGTGAACTCCAAGGACCACACCACGCTGGTGGCCGCCGTCAAGGCCGCGGGCCTGGTCGACACCCTGAAAAGCGCCGGTCCCTTCACCGTGTTTGCACCGACCAATGCGGCTTTTGCAGCACTGCCCGCAGGCACCGTCGACACCCTGCTCAAGCCCGAGAACAAGGGCATGCTGACCGGCATCCTGACCTACCACGTGGTGGCCGGCAAGGTGGACGCCGCTGCGCTGACCAAGGCGATTGCCGACGGCAAGGGTTCTGCATCCCTGAAAACCGTGGCCGGCGGTACGCTAACGGCCAAGGCCATGGGCGGCAAGGTGATGGTCACCGATGAAAAAGGCGGCGTGTCCACCGTGACGATTGCCGACGTCTACCAGTCCAACGGCGTGATCCACGTGGTCGACAAGGTGCTGCTGCCGAAATAATTTCCGCACCGCTTCTCACGGGGCGGGCCGAAATGAAAAGCCCCCGCACGGTTGGCGCCGCGCGGGGGCTTTGCTGTCTGGCGCACTACTGCGCTTGGGCCAGCTGGTGCAGCGCAGCTTTCACAATGCTGGCCGCGTCCACGCCGAAAAATCCGCGCAGCGCAGCGCGTGTGTCGCTGCGGCCGAAGCCGTCGGTGCCCAGTGTCAGGTAGCTGCGGCCCGGAGGCAGGAAGGCGCGAATGCTTTCCGGGACGGCACGCACGTAGTCGGTGGCCGCGATGATGGGGCCCGTGCTGGCCGCCAGTTGCTGCGCGATGAAAGCTTCCGTCGTGGCTTCACCGGCGAGCGCGCGCTGCTGGCAGGCCGCACCGTCGCGCGCCAGCTCGCTCCAGCTGGTGACGCTGTAGACGGTGCTTGTGATGCCTTGCGCCGCCAGTTGCTGCGCCGCCTTGATCACCTCGGTCAGAATGGCGCCCGAGCCCATCAAGGTCACTTTTTGAAGGGTTTTCGGGCTCTGGCCCGTATCCGGCGAGCGTGGGTAGCTACTGAATTGATAGCATCCCCTGAGCATGTCGGGCTCGGCGCCGGGCCGCAGATCGGGCTGGGCGTAGTTCTCGTTCATCAAGGTGACGTAATAAAACACGTCCTGCTGCTCCACCATCATCTCGCGCATGCCCTGGTCGACAATCACCGCGAGTTCGCAGGCAAAGGCCGGGTCCCAGGCCTTGCAGTTGGGAATCGTGGCCGCCACCAGGTGGCTGGAGCCGTCCTGGTGCTGCAGGCCTTCGCCGCCCAGGGTGGTGCGGCCCGAGGTCGCGCCCAGCAAAAAGCCGCGGGCGCGCTGGTCGGCGGCAGCCCAGATCTGGTCGCCGACGCGCTGGAAGCCGAACATCGAGTAGTAGATATAAAAAGGCAACATGGCCAGCCCGTGCACGCTGTAGCTGGTGGCGGCCGCGGTCCAGCTCGCCAGCGCGCCGGCTTCGCTGATGCCTTCCTCGAGGATCTGGCCGTCCAGCGCCTCGCGGTAACTGAGCACCGAGCCGATGTCTTCCGGCGCGTACTTCTGGCCGACGCTGGAATAAATGCCGACCTGCTTGAACAGGTTGGCCATGCCGAAGGTGCGCGCCTCGTCGGCGACGATGGGCACGATCCTCGGGCCCAGTGCCGCGTCCTTGAGCAGCCCACCGAGCATGCGCACAAAAGCCATGGTGGTGCTCATCTCCTTGCCGTCGGCCGCCAGCGCGAATTGCGCGTAGGCGGGCAGCGCGGGCACAGCGACGGTGTCTGCGGTGATTTCGCGCCGGGGCAGGGAGCCGCCCAGTGCCTGGCGCCGGCTGTGCAGGTACAACATTTCCGCGCTGTCGGCAGCGGGTTTGTAGAAGCTCAGCGATGTGGCCTGCTCGTCGCTGAGCGGCAGGTTGAAGCGGTTGCGAAACTCCAGCAGGTCGGTCTCGTCGAACTTCTTCTGCGAATGGGTGGTCATCTTGCCCTGGCCGGCGCTGCCCATGCCGTAGCCTTTTTTGGTGTGCGCCAGGATCACCGTCGGCTGGCCGCGGTGGTTGGCCGCCGCCGCATAAGCTGCATGGATCTTCACCAGGTCATGCCCGCCGCGTTTGAGCCGGTCGATCTGCTCGTCGGTCATGCCTTGTGCCAGCCGCGCCAGTTCCTCGTTCTGGCCGAAGAAGTTGTCGCGGTTGAAGCGACCGTCTTTCGCGGCAAAGGTCTGCATCTGGCCGTCCACTGTGTGCGCAAAGGCCTGTGTCAGGGCACCGGTCAGGTCGCGCGCAAACAGGCCGTCCCAGTCGCTGCCCCAGACCAGCTTGATGACCTTCCAGCCGGCGCCGGCAAACAGTTTTTCGAGCTCGTCGATGATGCGGCCGTTGCCCCGCACCGGACCGTCCAGGCGCTGCAGGTTGCAGTTGACAACCCAGACCAGGTTGTCCAGGCCTTCACGCGCGGCCAGCGTCAGTGCGCTCATGGATTCGGGCTCGTCCATCTCGCCATCGCCGAACACCCCCCAGACCTTGCGGCCCGTGCAGTCGAGCAGGCGCCGGTGCGTCAGGTAGTGCATGAAACGCGCGTGGTAAATCGAACTGATCGGGCCTATGCCCATGGAGCCGGTCGGGAACTGCCAGAAGTCGGGCATCAGCCAGGGGTGCGGGTAACTCGACAGGCCTTGCGCACCCTGGCCGCTTGCCGACAGTTCCTGCCGGTAAAAGCCCAGGTCCTTCTCGGTCAGCCGGCCTTCGAGGTAGGCGCGCGCATACACGCCGGGTGCGCTGTGCGGCTGGAAAAACACCAGGTCGCCGCGGTGCTGGCCTTCACCCAGGCCCTCGCGGGCACGAAAGAAGTGGTTGAAGCCGGTTTCGAACAGGTCGGCGGCGCTGGCATAACTGGCGATGTGGCCGCCCAGCTCGGCCGAGCCGCCGGACTCGGCCTGGTTGGCGCGCACCACCATGGCCAGTGCGTTCCAGCGCATCAACGAGGCCAGGCGCTCCTCGATCGCGAGGTCGCCGGGGAATACCGGCTGCTCGTCGACGGCGATGCTGTTGACATAGGGGGTGGACAGCTCGGGCGTCCAGCCCACGCGTTGCTCGCGTGCCAGCCGGGCCAGTTCGTCGAGCACAAAACGCGCGCGTGCCGGCCCCTGACTTGCGGCCAGCGCGGTGAAGGCTTCACGCCATTCGGCGGTTTCCTGGGGGTCGGTGTCCGGCTGTGAGGGGGTGGGCATGTCGTGCAGCAGGGCTTGCAGGGGCAGGGGTGCGTTCATGAAAACCAATATACCGATGCAGGCGCAGCATGAGTGATCAAGCTGCGGAGTTTAAGCCGGTATTGACGCATAAAATGCTAAAAAAATGGAGTTTTGGAGATGATAAAACTGGATGTCATCGATTTGCGAATTCTCGACGAATTGCAGCGCGACGGTTCGCTGTCCAATGTCGAGCTGGCCCGGCGCGTTCACCTGAGTCCCTCGCCATGCCTGGCCCGCGTCAAGGCGCTGGAAGCTGCGCGTGTGATCGACCGGTATGTGGCCATCACCAATGCGGCGGCGCTCGGGCTGGGCCTGACGGTGTTCATCTCGATCAGCCTGCGCTCGCAAAGCAAGGAGTCGCTGGCCGAGTTCGAGCGGCGCATTGCCGAACACGATGAGGTGATGGAGTGTTACCTGATGACGGGTGACAGCGACTACCTGATCCGGGTGGCCGTGGCCGACATGGGCGCGCTGGAAAAATTCATCCTCGAGCAACTCACCCCCATCCCGGGCATCGACAAGATACGCTCGAGTTTTGCGCTCAAGCAGGTCAGGTACAAGACCGCCTTGCCTTTGCCGGCGGCCTGAGGCGGCTCAGGCTGCCGGGGCGCGTTGCGGATCGGGCTGGCCGCGCTTGTCGTCGTTCAGCGCCGGGTGCGAGACCTCGATCGCGTTGATTTTGGCCACCAGTTCCACGCGTCGCGTGCCTTCCTCGGGCGGCAGGCTGGCCGGTTCGCCAGCCGGATCGACGAACTGCACATAACGCCTGGGCCCGGGGCTCATGCGGCGCAGCCGGGTTTTCAGGCTGTCGATGATTTGCTGGCCGGTGTGGCGCTCCGGCGTGCCATGCCAGATCGCGATGTGCAGGTTGAAGGCGTTGGGTTCGTCGAGCTTGTCGGACAGCCGGATGCAGTCGGCCAGGATTTTGGTCGAGACCTCGGAGACGGCCTCGCGGTTGACCGGGCCTTCGATCAGCATCAAAAAGAGGTTCTCTTCATAACGCACCACGGTGTCCATGTCGCGCGCAGCGCGGCGCAGGATCTCGCCGATGCGCGACAGGGCAACGCTGCGCTTGTGGTCGTTCAGTTCGTCAGGGCTGGGCGCCTGGTCCAGCCAGCGCAACAGCACGATGCCACATTCCGAGCGGCGGCGGCGTGCGCGCAGCAGCATTTGCGCCAGCCGGTTGTCCACCACCCGCGGCAGCATCAGCCCGCTGGCCGGATCGTAGTTGGCCAGGGCGGCGATGCGATGGTTGGAAAACAGCGCCGCCCGGCTGCGCCAGGCCAGCACAAAAAAGATCCACAGCAGGCCGACCGTGGCCGACAGCACACCGGCGGCCTGCGCGGCCTCGATGTTCCTGACCCATCCGGCGTTGTAGAAGATGCGCGCCAGTGCCGCCAGCGCGATGGGCGCGGTGCCCAGCAGGAGGAGCAGGTTCCAGGCCTGACCGCGCAGGGACATCCAGACCAGGCTGCCGAGAATGGTCACGGTGGCCACCCCCAGCCACAGGTTTCGCATGTCGCGCGGGATGAAATCCTGCCGGATCGCCATCATGCAGGCCATCAGCAGGCTGCCCGCGGTGACGGTCACCAGCAGCTTGTAGATGTGCGGGTGGCCGCTGCGGGCGTAGCTGGCCTGGGCGCAGAACCACGCGCCAGCGGCCATGCTCAGCCCGGCCGAGACCCAGCCCATGACCTGGTTCAGGTGCGCACTGCCCGGCCATATGCGCCAGCTGCCGTAGCTGATCAGCACCAGCTGCGTGAACATCAGCGTTACCACGACCGCGCCGAACCACAGGAACACGCGGTTGCGGGCCATCACGAAGGCAGCGATGCTCAGCGCCGCCAGCACGCTGAACATTCCCCACATCAGGCCGATCACCACGCCCACGCGGGACGCGCCATTGACATACGCGACCGGCGACAGCAGCATCGGACGGTCGGTGAGGGCGCGGTGGTTCTCGAAGCGCAGGTAGTAGGTTTGTGCACGATCCCTGCGGGTCTGCAGTTCAAAACTCGGCACGCGGGTAGGCAGTGACCAGTCCGCTGGTGCAATCGCTTCGCCAGCGGCCTGTACCAGCCATTCGTCCCGGGGGCCGCGTGAAAACAGGCTGGCCCGGACCAGCGCCTGTCCGGGCAGGCGGATGAACCAGGTCTGCGGCGACTCGGTGGGCGGCAATGAAAAAGTGGCCCAGACGTCCTGGCTGCGCGAGGTGGGCAGCACCGTCGTGCCGGTGTAGGGCTGGAAGTCCCTGGGGCTGCCGGCGGTCAGCGCGTCGGGCGAGTCCACGCTGCCTTTGGGCACGGCCACCCACTTGAGCGGTTCGGACAGGGTGATGGTGACGCTGTCTTCATACAGACGGCCGAAGTCCTGCGCATGGCCTGGCTGCAGCAACATGGCCAACAGCACCAGCCAGAAACCGCGAAAGCTGGCCCGTCTGAACATCCGCATAGCTTATTGCAAAAGCGCGCCGTGTCCGCCCCGGAATCGCCCGGTCATCACGATGTCACAGCAATAAACCACCATGCGTGCGTCACCAACAACGGAGGAACCATGCCCTATTCCCGCTTTGCCAACACCCGACGCCTGGCTGCCCGCGCGGCTTTTCCCGTGTTCGCCGCCGCGCTGCTGGCCGCACCCCTGCATGCACAGACCGCCTTTCCGGCCACGCTGGCCGGTCATGCCCTGCTGCCTGCGCAGTCTTTCATCGCTGCACCCAAGGACGCGCCGCAGGACCTGAAAAACGCCGGAAAATTCACCACTGGAAAACGCGTCGAGGCTTTCGGCACAGTCGAGGGCCGGTCCGCCGGCCGCCCCACCGGCGTCTCGCTGCCGTTCCGCGGCCAGCCGGTTCAGGGCCACTCCGGCATCAAGAAGATGGCCGACGGCAGCTTCTGGATCCTGACCGACAACGGCTCCGGCGCCAAGGCCAATTCGCCCGATTCCATGCTCTACCTGAACCGCTACGCCGTAGACTTCAAGGGCGGCGGCATGAAGCGCCTGGAGACGGTTTTCCTGAGCGACCCCAACAAGAAGGTGCCGTTTCGCATCGTCCAGGAGGGCACGAAGCAGCGCTACCTGACCGGCAGCGACTTCGACACCGAGAGTTTCCAGATCGCCGGCGGCGCGCTGTGGATCGGTGACGAGTTCGGCCCCTGGCTGATCAAGGCCGACATGAAGGGCCGGGTGCTGGCGGTGTTCGAAACCCAGGTCGACGGCAAGCCGGTGCGCTCGCCCGACCATCCGGCCGTGACCACGCCGGGCGTGCCCGGCGGTGCGGTGGATTTCCAGGTGCGCCGCTCCAAGGGATATGAAGGCATGGCTGCCTCGAAAGACGGCAGCAAGCTGTACGCACTGCTCGAAGGCGCCTTGTGGGACGCGGCGACCAAGGGCAATGAAAAACTCGACGGCAAGGACTACCTGCGCGTGCTCGAGTTCGATGTCAAGAGCGAAAGCTGGACCGGCCGCCACTGGAAGTATGTGCTGGAAGGCGCCAGCCACGCGATCGGCGACTTCAACATGATCGACGGCACGACCGGTCTGATTATCGAACGCGACAACGGCGAAGGCACCGCCGACAAGGCCTGCCCCGAAGGCCAGAAACGCAGCGACTGCTTTCATGACCTGGCCAAATTCAAGCGGGTCTACAAGATCGAAATGAGTGACGCGAATGTCGGCGCAGCGGTGCGCAAGATCGCCTACATCGACCTGATGGCCATTGCCGACCCGAACAAGCTGGCGCGCAAGCCGCTGAACAATGGCGTGTTGACCTTTCCCTTCTTCACCATCGAAAACGTCGATGTGGTGGACGCCAGCCACATCGTCGTGGGCAATGACAACAACCTGCCGTTTTCCAGCAGCCGTGACCCCAACAAGGCCGACGACAACGAGTTGATCCTGCTGGAAGTTGCGGACTTTCTGAAGGCCAACTGAGGCTGAGCAGAGGGCGCGCGTGGGGGAACGGCGGTCCAGCCGCCCCCTGCGCCTGTCACCCGCTGGCGTCCCGTTTGTAGCTACAGTGAAGGCCTGATACTTTCCGGAGAAACGCCATGCCTGTCCCGCCGCAGTTTCTGCCATTGACAGGTCTCTACGAGCCCTCTGCCATCCAGCAGCTTCCCGACGGACGCTTCCTGGTGGTGGAGGACGAACAGGCGCACCCCTTCAGCCTGGTGAGCCTGAGCGCCGACGGCACGGTCAAGAGCCGGGCCTTGACCCCCGGCTGGTTCGAGGGCAACGATGTGTTCTGGAAGCTCGACGACCTCGAAGGCTTGACCGGCGACGCCGAGGGCTGTCTCTATGCGCTCACTTCGCATTCGCGCAACGACGAGGGTGAGCAGAAGAAGGCGCGCGACAGGCTGGTGCGTTTCCGGATCGAGGGCAACCGCGTGCGTGAGCCCGTGGTGGTGGGCGGGCTCAAGCCGGCGCTGGTCGCAGCGCACCCGGTGCTGGCCGCCGCCGCGCTGATCGAGGACGTCAAGTCGGATGGCGGCCTCAATATCGAGGCGCTGGAGATCACACCCGACCGGCAGCAGCTGCTGGTCGGCTTCCGCAGCCCGCTGTTGGACGGCGCAGCCATCATCGCCTGCATAGCCAATCCGTTGGCCATTTTCGACGCCGGCGAGGCGCCGCGCCTGTCCGGCGGCTTGCTGACGCTGGACCTCGGCGGTCAGGGCATACGCGGCATGGCCTGGATCGCGTCGCTCGGCGGCTACCTCCTGATCAGCGGACCCGCGTCGCAGGCGGACCAGGCCTTCGGGTTGTGGTTCTGGAACGGCCAGCCCGGGTCACCGGCGCGCCGGGTAGCGGTTCCCGGCCTGCAGCACTTCGAGCGGGCAGAAGGCCTGAGTACGGCAGAGATCGACGGTGTGGCCTACATCGTCATCGTCAGTGATGACGGCAAGCGCGCCAAAGGGCGCTTTGCCCGCTTTGTGCTGCTGGAGCCCGGGCAACTGCGGATTGCGCCCTGAGGCGGCGCGGCGCCGGGCCATGGCCGGACCCGTTTGCTACTGAATTAATAGCTGCTTGCGCTTGTCCGATATGGGCTGGAGGCCGAAAAGGCTTGAGGCTTGGGCCTAGATCTTGGACTGAAACACCAGGCCGGCATGTTCGCGCAGCGCGTGGAACTTGATTTTGGGCCATTGCTGCTCGACCGCGCGCAGGGTGGCGCTGTGGTCCACCAGCAGCGTGGGCGCATCGACCGCGTCGAGCGCCACGCGGTGGGAGTTGGCGTCCATGAATTTTTTCAGCTCGTTCGGGTCGTCGCTGGTGACCCAGCGCGCCAGGTTGAACTGGCTGCCCATGATGCGGGCCTTGACCCCGTATTCATGCTCGAGACGGTGAGCGACCACTTCGAACTGCAACTGGCCGACGGCGCCCAGCAGCAGCAGGGAGCCGGCAATCGGCCGGAACACCTGGATTGCGCCTTCTTCGCCGAGCTGGGTCAGCCCGGCGCGCAACTGCTTGCTGCGCAGCGGGTCAGCCACCTCGACCGCACGGAACATCTCGGGCGCGAAAAAGGGCAGGCCGGTGAACTGCAGGGCTTCGCCTTCGGTCAAGGTGTCGCCCAGCTGGAGCACGCCGTGGTTCGGGATGCCGATGATGTCGCCGGCAAAGGCGGTGTCGAGCAGCTCGCGGCGCTGGCTCATGAAACTCACCACGGTGTTGGGGCGCAGCTCCTTGCCGCTGCGCACGACTTTCAGGCGCATGCCGCGCGTGAACTCGCCGCTGGCCACGCGCAAAAACGCGATGCGGTCGCGGTGCGCCGGGTCCATGTTGGCCTGGATCTTGAAGACCACGCCGGAAAATTTCTTTTCCTCGGGTCGCACCACACGCTGCAGGGCGGCGCGTTCGGCCGGCGCCGGCGCCAGGTCCACCAGCGCATCCAGCACTTCCTGCACGCCGAAGTTGTTGATCGCCGAGCCGAAAAACATCGGCGTCTGTTTGCCGCTCAGGAAGTCGGCGCGGTTGAACTCGGGCGAGGCGCCTTCCAGCAGCTCCAGCTCGCCTTGCGCCTGGGTGAATTCGGCGCCGAAGCGCCTGGCGGCTTCGGCGTTGTCCAGGCCGGCCAGGATTTCATCGTCGCCGCCGGCCTTGTCCTCGCCGGGGCTGAAGACGCGCATGCGTTTTTCGCGCCGGTCGAACACGCCGTGGAACAGCTTGCCCATGCCGACCGGCCAGGTGAAGGGCACCACCGTCATGCCGAGCTCCTGTTCGATCTCGTCCATCACGCTCATCGGGTCCTGCACCTCGCGGTCCATCTTGTTGACGAAGGTCAGGATGGGCGTGTTGCGCGCGCGGCAGACCTGCAGCAGGCGCCGCGTCTGCGGCTCGACGCCGTTGGCCGCGTCGATCACCATCAGCGCGGCATCCACGGCGGTCAGCACGCGGTAGGTGTCTTCCGAAAAATCCTGGTGGCCGGGGGTGTCCAGCAGGTTGATCACGCAGTCGCGGTATTCCATCTGCATGACCGAGGAGGCGACCGAGATGCCGCGCTGCTTTTCGATCTCCATCCAGTCCGAGGTGGCATGGCGCGCGGCCTTGCGCGCCTTGACGCTGCCGGCGATCTGGATCGCGCCCGAGAACAGCAATAGCTTTTCAGTCAGCGTGGTCTTGCCGGCGTCAGGGTGGGAAATGATGGCAAACGTGCGGCGGCGCTTGACCTGTTTTTCGATTTCGGTGGGTTCGGACATAACCCACGATTATCGTTGACGGTGGAAAGCCCGGCTCAAGCGGCCTGCCTTGCAAAACGCGGCTGGACCCGCCCGTCGATCACGACCTCTTCGTTGAACATGGCCGCCGGCCGCACCCACAGGCCCTTGTCGCCATACAACGCACGGTACAGCGTCATCGGCTCCAGGCTTTCGCTGTGGCGCACCGTGCCGACCACCTCGTACAGCAGGCCTTTGTAGTGACGATACAGGCCGGGCGGGGTTTCAATCAGGGGTGGAAGTTCGTCGGACATGGTCATCCAGGTTCTGGAGGGTGCTGGCGCGCCCGCGGTGGGACAATGGGGCTATGCATCCTAACGCCTTACTCGACAGCTGTACCGTTCTCCTCAAGCAGGTTCTCCGTTTCGACCACCCAGCCGACATGGTGGTGTCGCGCCATTTCCGTGAACAACGCCTGGGCCCGCGCGAGCGCGCCACCGTGGCCGAGACGATTTATGGCGTGTTGCGCAAGAAAAACCTCTATACCTACCTGGCACAACACGGCAGCGGCCCGACCGAGCGGCGCCTGGCCATCCTGGGCTTTGCCGCCGAGCGCGACTTTTTGCTGGGTGCGCTCAGCGACCAGGAAAAGGACTGGCTGGCGCGCTGCGACCAGGTCAGGCCCGAAGACTTGATGGAGCTGCACCGGCACAACCTGCCGGCCTGGCTGGTCGAACCGCTGAAGACCCAGCTCGGCGACGACTTCTGGCCGCTGGTGGAAAGTCTCAATGCGCCTGCCGGTCTCGATTTGCGTGTCAACACGCTCAAGGACAAACGTGCTGAAGTCCAGAAGGAGCTTGCGCGTGTAGCTATCAAATCCGTAGCAACCCCGTATTCGCCCTGGGGCCTGCGACTGACGACCAAGCCGGCGCTGAACAAGCTGGACACCTTCACCCGCGGCGCCATCGAGGTGCAGGATGAAGGCTCGCAACTGCTGGCCCTGCTGGTCGATGCCAAACGCGGCGAGATGGTGGTGGACTTTTGCGCCGGCGCCGGCGGCAAGACCCTGGCGCTGGGCGCCAGCATGCGCAACACCGGTCGCCTCTACGCCTTCGACACCTCAGGTCACCGTCTGGATGCCCTGAAACCGCGGCTGGCGCGCAGCGGCCTGTCCAATGTCCATCCGGTGGCGATTGCCCATGAGCGTGACGACCGCATCAAGCGCCTGGCCGGCAAGATCGACCGGGTGCTGATCGATGCGCCGTGCTCCGGGCTGGGCACGCTGCGGCGCAATCCGGACCTCAAATGGCGACAGACGCCCCAGGCCATCGAGGAGTTGACCGCCAAGCAGGCGGCCATCCTGCAAAGCGCCGCCCGCCTGCTCAAGCCGGGCGGACGGCTGGTTTACGCCACCTGCAGCGTGCTGCGCGACGAAAACGAATCGATTGCCGAGGCCTTCACGGCGGCGAATAAAGATTTCACACCTCTTGAAACAAGCGATGTGTTGACGCATCTGGGGGTGGAGGGCGCGGCAAAGCTTTGCAGCGGGCCCTACCTGCGACTGTGGCCCTACCTGCATCAGACGGACGGGTTTTTTGCTGCAGTTTGGCAAAAAGTTTGATGCTGTTAGCGGCATGAAGCCGTTAAATCCTTTTTCTTGACGTTTTTTCCAAGGTTTACCGGACTTTTACCGCAACCGGGGCTTTCTTGACCCCGGCGGTTTGGCAATTCACTGCGCGCCGCCTACAATAGTGAGGTAGTCCAGCACGGTTTTGACATGGTTGCAGGGCGCTGTTACATATTGTTTAAAGGACCCCCATGATTTTGTTTGACGCCGCCCTTGACTGGCTGGCCAACGGCCTGATTGCTGCCAGCTGGTGGCAAATCGTGCTGTACACCCTGGTGACGACCCACATCACCATTGCGAGCGTGACGATTTACCTGCACCGTCACCAGGCGCACCGCGCCATGGACCTGCACGCCATCCCTTCGCACTTTTTCCGTTTCTGGCTCTGGCTGGGCACGGGCCAGGTGACCAAGGAGTGGGTCTCCATCCACCGCAAGCACCACGCCAAGTGCGAAACCATCGAGGATCCGCACAGCCCGCAGGCGCACGGCATCAAGAAGGTGTTCTGGCAGGGTGCCGAGCTGTACCGTGCCGAAAGCAAAAACAAGGAAACCATGGTCAAGTACGGCCACGGTACGCCGAACGACTGGCTGGAGCGCAACCTGTACACCCGTTACAGCTGGCAGGGCGTGGGCCTGATGATGATCATCAACCTGGCCCTGTTCGGTGCAGCCGGCCTGGCGGTCTGGGCGGTGCAGATGGCCTGGATTCCTGTCACGGCCGCCGGCATCATCAATGGCATTGGCCACTATTGGGGTTACCGCAACTTCGAAGCGCCTGACGCCAGCACCAATATTTCCCCCTGGGGCATCATGATCGGCGGCGAGGAACTGCACAACAACCACCACACCTACCCGACCGCGGCCAAGTTTTCCGTCAAGCCCTACGAGTTCGACATCGGCTGGGTTTACATCCGCGCCCTGGAAAAAGTCGGCCTGGCCACGGTCAAGAAGGTGCCGCCCAAACTGACGCTCGGCTCCATCCAGCCGGTGGCGGACGAGAAAACGCTGGAAGCGCTGATTGCCCATCGTTATGAAGTGATGGCCGGGTTCGCGCGTGAATTGCGCCGTGCCGGCCAGATGGAGCTGGAGGCGCTCAAGGCCCGCAAGGCCGACATTTCGGTGCTCAAGGCTGCCAACCGCTGGCTGCATCGCGACGACGACAAGGTGCCGGCAGCAGCCAAGCCGCAGATCGCCCAGGCCCGTGCCGAGCACCCGGTGCTCGACAAGATGGTCACCATGCGTGAAGAGTTGCGCCAGATGTGGCTGTCGACCTCGGCCTCGCGCGAGCAACTGGCCGGCGACCTGCAGGCCTGGTGCCGTCGTGCTGAAGAGAGCGGCATCACGGCGCTGCGTGACTTTTCGATGAATCTCCGCGCCGCGCGCGCGTAACGAGATCGGCGCCCGCTCCGGCGGGTCTCCGTCAGGCTGCACCAGCTTTCTTGTTGCTGCAGCCTTTCTTTTGTCCGTGGCCTGAAGGCGCGCCCGTGTTTGCGGGGTGCCTCGACGGCAACCGTGCCACGCGGGTGCTGGCCCGGACGGGCGGGCACCGGTCACGATCTGCATGGCGCGAGGCGCGCGTGGGCATAAAAAAACCCGCTGGGTGCCAGCGGGTTTTTCAAAAACGCTGCAAGCAGCGCGAACCAGTCTGAATTACTTCAGCTTGATTTCCTTGTATTCCACGTGCTTGCGTGCCTTGGGATCAAATTTCATGATCAGCATTTTGTCAGGTGTGGTCTTCTTGTTTTTGGTGGTCGTGTAGAAGTGACCCGTGCCGGCGGTTGATTCCAGCTTGATTTTTTCGCGTGCGCCTTTAGCCATGGTGATGCTCCTTAGATTTCGCCGCGGGCGCGAAGGTCCACCAGGACAGCATCGATACCGAGCTTGTCGACAAGGCGCAAACCGGCGCTGGTCACGCGCAGACGCACCCAGCGGTTTTCGGTTTCAACCCAGAAACGGCGGTATTGCAGATTAGGCAAAAACCGGCGCTTGGTCTTGTTGTTGGCGTGGGAAACATTGTTTCCCACCATCGGGCCTTTGCCCGTTACCTGACAGACGCGTGCCATGAGCACTCTCCGTAAAAAATAGAAATCGGATGCCGGCTCCCGGGGGATGCGCAGCTAAGCCATAGATTATAGCCTGAAAATTGCAGGCCGCCAAGCCGAAGGCCTGCTCCGTCGGAGACGGGAGTCCCAAACGCAGCGTTTTAGCTGCTTTGCTCGAGAAAACGCTGAGCGTCCAGCGCGGCCATGCAGCCGGTGCCGGCGCTGGTGATGGCCTGCCGGTAGACATGATCCTGCACGTCGCCGGCGGCAAACACGCCGGGCACACTGGTCATGGTGGCAAAGCCCTGCAGCCCGGTTTTGGTGATGATGTAGCCGTCCTTCATCTCCAGCTGCCCGGCAAAGATGTCGGTGTTGGGCTGGTGGCCGATCGCAATAAAGCAGCCCTGCAGGGCGATGTCCTCGGTGGCGCCGGTCTGGGTGCTTTTGAGGCGCACGCCATTGACGCCGGAGGCGTCGCCCAGGACCTCATCCAGGGTCTGGTGCAACTTCAGTTCGATTTTGCCGGCGGCGACCTTTTCGTGGAGCTTGTCGATCAGGATCGCTTCGGCCTTGAACTTGTCGCGCCTGTGCACCAGCACCACCTTGCTGGCGATATTGGAAAGGTAAAGCGCCTCCTCGACGGCGGTGTTGCCGCCGCCAACCACGCAGACCTTCTGGTCCCGGTAGAAAAACCCGTCGCAGGTGGCGCAACCGGACACGCCCCGGCCCATGAAGGCCGTTTCCGAGGCCAATCCCAGGTATTTCGCTGAAGCACCCGTGGCAATGATCAGTGCGTCGCAGGTGTAGGTGCCGCTGTCGCCGGTCAATGTGAAGGGGCGCTGGCTGAAATCGACCTTGTTGATGTGGTCAAAAACAATTTCGGTCTTGAAACGCTCCGCATGGGCGAGAAAGCGCTGCATCAGCTCGGGACCCTGCACCCCTGCAGCGTCGGCCGGCCAATTGTCCACATCGGTGGTGGTCATCAACTGCCCGCCCTGCGCAATGCCGGTGATCAGCACCGGATTGAGGTTGGCGCGGGCTGCGTAGACGGCGGCGGTGTAGCCGGCAGGGCCTGAACCGAGAATGAGGACTTTGGAGTGTTTCATAAGTGAAAATCTGATTCGGAAAGCGTGGGAACTCAGTTAGAGTTGCAGTCAGCTGAGGCTGGCCAGCAGGGTTACAACCCCGCGGCCTGGATATTTGGCTGGTGCAACACATACATTGTAAGAACTCGAGCGAAGCCCCTGCGGCGGCGCAATCAGGAGAAGTTTGATATGTCCACGATGGTGTCCAACCTGGAACTGATCCGGCGCGTTCCCCTGTTTTCGATGTTGACCGCCTCCCAGGCAGAAGCGGTTGCCGCGGCGGTGATCAAACGCCGTTACAAGCGCGGGGAAGCCATTGTCGAGCAGGGTAAACAGTCCAATGCCCTGGCCATACTGCTGACAGGCCGTGCCCGTGTCGTCACCACGGATGCCCGTGGCCGGGAAGTGATCCTGGCCACGCTGCACCCCGGTGACTATGTCGGTGAAATGAGCCTGATCGACAGCGAACCGCATTCCGCAACCGTGCGCACTGAAGTCCAGACCGATGTGCTGGTCGTCGGCCGGCCTGAATTTGCACGTTGCCTGCCGGAAAACAGCTCCATGGCCTATGCGGTCATGAAAGGCCTGGTCCAGCGGCTGCGGCACGCTGACCGCAAGATCGAATCACTCGCCCTGATGGATGTGTATGGCCGTGTGGCCAGGGCTTTGCTGGAGTCGGCTGTTCCTGATCGCGACGGCAACACGGTGATCCGCGAAAAGGTGTCGCGCCAGGATCTGGCCAAGATGGTGGGCGCATCGCGCGAGATGGTCAGCCGCGTCATGAAAGACCTGGAAGAGCGCGGTTACATCGAGACACGTGTGGATGGTTCGATGTGGGTCAAGGACCGGCTCAATACGCTGGGCTGATCCGCTGTTTTTCGCCGTGTCTGCGGTCATGGGTGCCTGTCCAACTGGGTTAAGCTCAGCACTGGTTTTATGACTTATTCCCTCGACACATTGAACACCAGAACCTCTGCCGCCGCGCCTGCCGCGGGGGGCGTGAAACGCTTTGCCCACGAAGTCAGCCTGATCCTCGGCCTGCTGGCGCTGGCCTTCTGGCTGGGCGCACTGATCAGCTACTCGCCGCAGGACGCGGCGTGGTCGACGACCGGCGCGAGGGATGTCGCCGACGCCGCCGTACGCAACTGGGGCGGGCGGCTGGGTGCGCACCTGGCCGATGCCAGCTATTTTCTTTTCGGGTTTTCGGTGTGGTGGGCGCTGGCTGCCGGTTTTCGTGCCTGGCTCGGGTCCCTGGCGCGCGGCTTGCGCGGGCAGGCCGCTGCCGTGTCTGTTGCCGATCGGGCCAAATTCTGGTCATGCCTGGCCCTGCTGCTGCTGGCCAGCACGGCGCTCGAATGGTCCCGGCTTTATCGGTTTGAATCCCTGTTGCCAGGCGGCCATGCCGGCGGCGTGCTGGGCTACCTGGCCGGCCCGAGCAGCGTGAAGTGGCTGGGTTTCACCGGGTCCGGCCTGGTCTGGATCGCCGTGGGGGTGATTGCCGTGTCGGTGGTGTTTGCCTTTTCCTGGGCGCATGTGGCGCAGCGAATCGGTGCCTGGATCGACGAGATGATCGAGTCACGCCGGGAAAAACGCGAGATCGCCGAAGACCTGGCCGTTGGCCGCGTGGCAGCGCGTGAACGCGAGGAAATCCTCCATGAAGAACGCATCGAGATCGAAGAGCATCACCCGATCCCGGTGCTGATCGAGCCGACGCTGGCAGACATCCCCAAAAGTGAACGTGTGGCCAAGGAGCGCCAGAAACCACTGTTCAGCGAGATGCCGGATTCCAAGCTGCCGCAGGTGGACCTGCTTGACGGCGCCTTGACACGGCAGGAGACCGTGGCCCCCGAGACGCTGGAGATGACCTCCCGCCTGATCGAGAAAAAGCTCAAGGACTTCGGCGTCGAGGTTCGCGTGGTCGCCGCCGCGCCGGGACCCGTGATCACGCGTTACGAGATCGAGCCGGCCACCGGCGTCAAGGGCGCGCAGATCGTGAACCTGGCCAAGGACCTGGCGCGTGCGCTGAGCCTGGTGTCCATCCGCGTGATCGAGACCATTCCCGGCAAGAACTACATGGCGCTGGAGCTGCCCAATGCCAAGCGCCAGTCCATCAAACTCAGCGAGATCCTCGGCTCGCAGGTCTACAACGAAGCCAAGTCCATGCTGACCATCGGCCTGGGCAAGGACATCAGCGGCGCGCCGGTGGTGGCCGACCTCGCCAAGATGCCGCACTGCCTGGTGGCGGGCACCACCGGTTCGGGCAAGTCGGTGGGCATCAATGCCATGATCCTGAGCCTGCTGTACAAGGCCGACGCGCGTGATGTGCGCCTGCTGCTGATCGACCCGAAGATGCTGGAGATGAGTGTCTACGAAGGCATTCCGCACCTGCTGGCCCCGGTGGTCACCGACATGCGCCAGGCTGCACACGGGCTGAACTGGTGTGTGGCCGAGATGGAAAAACGCTACAAGCTGATGAGCAAGATGGGCGTGCGCAACCTGGCCGGCTACAACGTCAAGATCGATGAAGCCAAGGCGCGCGGCGAGTTCATCTACAACCCCTTCAGCCTGACGCCCGAGCAGCCCGAGCCGCTGGAGCGCCTGCCCTATATCGTGGTCGTGATCGACGAGCTGGCCGACCTGATGATGGTGGTCGGCAAGAAGATCGAGGAACTGATTGCACGGCTGGCGCAAAAGGCGCGCGCCGCCGGCATCCACCTGGTGCTGGCCACGCAGCGGCCCAGCGTCGACGTGATCACCGGCCTGATCAAGGCCAACATCCCGACACGCCTGTCTTTCCAGGTCAGCAGCAAGATCGACAGCCGCACCATTCTCGACCAGATGGGCGCCGAAGCCCTGCTGGGCATGGGTGACATGCTTTACATGCCCAGCGGAACCGGCTTCCCGATCCGCGTGCATGGCGCATTTGTCAGCGACGACGAGGTGCACCGCGTGGTGGCCTACCTCAAGCAGCAGGGCGAGCCCAACTACATCGATGGTGTGCTCGAGGGCGGCACGGTCGACGGGGACGGGGATCTGCTCGGTGATGCAGGCGGCAGCGCCGAAGGCGACAAGGACCCGATGTACGACCAGGCTGTCGAGATTGTGTTGAAGAATCGCAAGGCATCGATCTCGCTGGTGCAGCGGCACCTGAAGATAGGCTACAACCGGGCCGCCCGGATGCTGGAAGAGATGGAAAAGTCGGGAATGATCAGCGCCATGTCGGGCAGCGGCCAGCGCGAAATTCTGGTGCCAGCGCGCGCGGAAGGATGACAGGCCAGCCTTTACGGGCGAGATACATTGTTCAGGCAACCAATCGGGCGCGCCGGGGTCCCACAGACATGTGTATCGGCCGCCGGCCAGACATCACCTGGAACACCATGAAGCACACCTTTTCATTCCCCCTTGCGTCCCTTCTGTCCCGCGGAGCGCGTGTCACGCTGACTGGCTTGTTGGCGTTTGCCGCCATCGCCGCCAGCGCGCAGGTCAACACAGTCAGCGGCCTGGAAAGCCTCGAAACCTTTGTCAAAAACACCAAAAGCGGACGTGCCTCCTTCACCCAGGTGGTGACCAGTCCGGCACGCGATGGCCAGACCGCAAAAACCAAGACGTCCAGCGGCAGCTTCGAGTTCCTGCGGCCCAATCGCTTCAAGTTCGTCTACACAAAGCCATTTGAACAAAGCATTGTTTCCGACGGTCAGACCCTCTGGCTGCACGACGTCGACCTGAACCAGGTCACGGCGCGCAAACTCAGCCAGGTGCTCAGCGGCACGCCCGCCGCCGTGATCGCCGCCGCGGCCGACATCAAGGCGCTGCAGGCTGATTTCACACTGGTGCCCCAGCCTGACAAGGATGGCCTCGAGTGGATACTGGCCACGCCCAAGACCAAAGATGGCCAGGTGCAAAGCATCACTGTGGGCTTCAGGGAAAGCGCCAAGGGCAGCGAGCTGGCCCGGCTGGAAATCCTCGACAGCTTTGGCCAGCGTTCGGTCATGAGCTTCAGCAATTTCGAGGTCAACCCGTCGCTGAACGCGGCCGGTTTCCAGTTCAAGCCACCTGCCGGCGCGGACGTCATTCGGCAGTAGCAAACTTGAATGGCCACACGCGCTGAGACTTCCTTCGGACCCGGCGCGGACGCCAAAGCCGCAGCGCCGCTGGCTGAACGCTTCCGGCCGCAGTCGCTGGGCGAGGTGATCGGCCAGCAGCATTTGCTCGGCGAGGACATGCCGCTGCGCATTGCCTTCGAGTCCGGCCAGCCGCACAGCTGCATTCTCTGGGGTCCGCCGGGCGTCGGCAAGACCACCATTGCCCGCCTGATGGCCAGCAGCTTCGATGCGCACTTCATCACCATTTCTGCAGTGCTGGGCGGCGTCAAGGACATTCGTGAGGCGGTCGAGCAGGCCAGCATCTGGCAGGGGCAGGGCCGGCGCACCATCATGTTCGTCGACGAGGTCCACCGTTTCAACAAATCGCAGCAGGATGCATTTTTGCCGCATGTGGAAAGCGGCCTTTTCACCTTCATAGGCGCCACCACCGAAAATCCCTCGTTCGAAGTCAACTCTGCCTTGCTGTCGCGGGCCGTGGTATATGTGCTGCAGCCGCTGGGTGACGACGATTTGAGGAAAATTGTTGCCAAAGTCCTTGCAGAACGTGCGCTGCCAGCTATCGATTCGATAGCGCCGGAAGCGGTGGACCAGCTCGTGGCCTATGCCGACGGCGATGCGCGGCGTCTGCTCAATACCCTGGAGTCGCTCGACGTTGCCGCCCGGCGCGAGAAAAAAGGCGGCAGTGTCCAGGTGACCGCCGCCTGGCTGCTCAAGGTGCTGGGCCAGCAGATGCGCCGTTATGACAAGGGTGGCGAGCAGTTTTACGACACCATCTCGGCGCTGCACAAGTCGGTGCGCGGCTCCGATCCCGATGCGGCGCTGTACTGGCTGGTGCGCATGCTCGATGGCGGGGCTGAGCCCCGATACATGGCGCGGCGCCTGATCCGCATGGCCAGTGAGGACATCGGCCTGGCCGACCCGCGCGCCTTGCGGCTGGCGCTGGATGCCGCCGAAGTCTATGAGCGCCTGGGATCGCCCGAAGGCGAACTGGCGCTGGCCGAGTGCGTGATCTACCTCGCCGTTGCACCCAAGTCCAATGCTGCCTACAAGGCGTTCAACGAGGCGAAAGCCTTTGTGAAAAAGGATGGCACCCGGCCGGTGCCGTTGCACCTGCGCAATGCCCCCACCAGGCTCATGAAGGAGCTGGACTACGGCAAGAACTACCGCTATGCACACGATGAGGAAGACGGTTTTGCCGCCGGGGAAACTTATTTGCCCGAGGGCATGACGGCGCCCGGCTTCTACAGGCCGGTCCCTCGCGGCCTTGAAATCCGCATCGCGGACAAGCTCAGTGAGCTGAAGTCAAAAAACGACAAAAAGACCTGAGCAGAACGAATGCTTACGGATTCGTCCGCCCGCCTCGGGAATAAAATTTCTCAAGGGTAAACCCCGCAAAAACGGTCGCGCTGGCCCGATTCTCGCTAGAGAGCCGTGGCTACAATTTGCGCATTAGCTCGCCACCCAAGCCCAGCCAGTCCGCTGGTTTTGATAGGCGGGCTTTTTGTTAACTCGCGCGATTCCATGGTGATCCCATGCAACGCGGCCTCGCATGGTGCGCGGCAGAGCTGGCAACTGAATTCAAACGGGAGAGTGAGTTATGGAAGTTTTTCTTCAGCAGATCATCAACGGGCTGGTGCTGGGCAGCATGTACGCTCTCGTCGCCCTCGGCTACACCATGGTGTACGGCATCATCGGCCTGATCAACTTTGCGCACGGCGAGGTCCTCATGGTGGGGGCCATCACCAGCTGGACCATCATTGTCTGGATGCAGGATGCCATGCCTGGAACGCCCGGCTGGCTGATCCTCTTGTGTTCGCTGCTGATTGCATTTGTTGTCTGCGGCGCGCTGAACTTCTCGATTGAAAAGATCGCCTACCGGCCATTGCGGAATTCACCCCGGCTGGCCCCCCTGATCACCGCCATCGGGGTGTCCATCCTGCTGCAGACCCTGGCCATGATCATCTGGAAGCCCAACTACAAACCGTACCCGACATTGTTGCCGTCCGAGCCGCTGCACCTGGGCGGCGCAGTGATCACCGTCACGCAAATTTTCATTCTGGGCGCCACTGTGGTGTCGCTGGCCATCCTGATGTACCTGGTCAATTACACCAAGCTGGGCCGCGCGATGCGCGCCACGGCAGAGAACCCGCGTGTGGCAGCGCTGATGGGCGTCAAGCCCGATACCGTGATCTCGGCGACCTTCATCATCGGTGCGGTGCTGGCGGCGCTGGCCGGCGTGATGTACGCCTCCAACTACGGCACGGTGCAGCACACCATGGGTTTTCTGCCCGGCCTGAAGGCCTTTACCGCAGCGGTGTTCGGCGGTATCGGCAACCTCGGCGGCGCCGTGCTGGGCGGCATCTTGCTCGGGCTGATCGAAGCCATAGGCGGCGGCTACCTCGGCACCTGGACCGGTGGTGTGCTGGGCAGCCAGTACTCGGACATCTTCGCCTTCATCGTGCTGATTTTTGTGCTCACCCTGCGGCCATCCGGCCTGCTCGGTGAGCGTGTGGCGGACAGGGCTTGAGGGGAACGTCATGATGAAACAACACAGACTCCTGACCTTTCTGGTGGCTGCGGCCGCCCTGCTGATCCTGCCCCTGCTGCTGCAGCAGGGCGGCAATGCCTGGGTCCGCATCGTCGACATGGCGCTGCTGTATGTGCTGCTGGCGCTGGGCCTGAACATCGTGGTCGGTTATGCCGGCCTGCTGGACCTGGGCTACGTCGCCTTTTTTGCGGTGGGCGCTTACCTTTTCGCACTGCTGGGCTCGCCGCACCTGGCCGATGCCTTCCCCGTGGTTGCAGCGGCTTTCCCGAACGGCCTGCACCTGCCGATCTGGGCAGTGATACCGATGGCGGCTGTGCTGGCCGCCTGCTTCGGTGTCTTGCTGGGCATTCCCGTGCTCAAGCTGCGCGGCGATTACCTGGCGATTGTCACGCTGGGTTTCGGCGAGATCATCCGCGTGTTCCTGAACAACCTGGACAGACCGATCAACCTGACCAACGGGCCCAAGGGCATCAACCAGATCGACTCGATGAAGTTTTTCGGATTCGACCTGGGCAAGTCGCACGAATTGCTCGGCTTCGAGATCGCCTCGGTGACCATGTATTACTACCTGTTCCTGGCGCTGGTGATCGTGTCTGTGGTGATTTGCCACCGGCTCGAAAACTCGCGCATAGGCCGCGCCTGGATGGCCATCCGTGAGGACGAAGTCGCCGCCAAGGCCATGGGCATCAACACGCGCAACATGAAACTGCTGGCCTTCGGCATGGGCGCGACCTTTGGCGGCGTGTCGGGCTCGATGTTCGCGGCCTTCCAGGGTTTTGTGTCTCCTGAATCCTTCAGCCTGATGGAGTCGGTGATGATTGTGGCGATGGTGGTGCTGGGCGGCATCGGCCACCTGCCCGGCGTCATCCTGGGCGCCTTGCTGCTCGCTGCCTTGCCTGAGGTGCTGCGTCATGTGGCTGGTCCGTTGCAGGCCATGACCGGCGGCCGTCTGGACTCGTCCATCCTGCGCCAGTTGCTGATCGCGCTGGCCATGATCGCCATCATGCTGTCGCGGCCGCGCGGGCTGTGGCCTGCACGGGAGCACGGCAAGACGCTGAACAAGCCGGCCGGCAAAGACCCGATCCAGTCGATCAACCCCTAAGGAATGGACATGAGCGAAACCATTCTCAAAGTCTCCGGTGTCTCCAAGCGCTTCGGCGGCCTGCAGGCCCTGAGCGACGTCGGCATCCATATCGAGCGCGGCCAGGTCTATGGCCTGATCGGCCCCAACGGCGCCGGCAAGACCACTTTCTTCAACGTGTTGACCGGCCTGTACACGCCCGACAGCGGTACCTTCGAACTGGCCGGCAAGCCCTACAAGCCGTCGGCGGTGCACGAGGTTGCCAAGGCCGGCATTGCCCGCACCTTCCAGAACATCCGCCTGTTTGCCGACATGACGGCCCTGGAAAACGTCATGGTCGGGCGCCATGTGCGGACCCGATCCGGCCTGATCGGCGCGGTGTTCCGCACACCCGGCTTCAAGGCCGAAGAGGCAGCGATTGCCAAACGTGCGCATGAACTGCTGGACTATGTCGGCATCGGCAAGTTCGCCGCCTACAAGGCCCGCACGCTCAGCTACGGAGACCAGCGCCGCCTGGAGATCGCCCGCGCGCTGGCGACCGACCCGCAGCTGATTGCACTCGACGAACCGGCGGCGGGCATGAACGCCACCGAGAAGGTGCAGCTGCGCGAGTTGATTGACCAGATCCGCAAGGACGACCGCACCATCCTGCTGATCGAGCATGACGTCAAGCTCGTGATGGGCTTGTGCGACCGCGTCACCGTGCTCGACTACGGCAAGCAGATTGCCGAAGGCCTGCCTTCCGAGGTGCAGAAAAACGAAAAAGTGATTACCGCCTATCTGGGCTCGGGTCATTGAAGGGAAACAGCAGCATGGCAAACACACTTCTCAAGGTGACGGGGCTCAAGGTCGCCTATGGCGGCATCCAGGCCGTCAAGGGTGTTGATTTCGAAGTCCACGAGGGCGAACTGGTCACCCTGATCGGCTCCAACGGCGCCGGCAAAACCACCACCATGAAAGCCATCACCGGCACCTTGCCGCTGGTCGACGGCGACATCGAATACCTCGGTAAAAGCATCAGGGGCAAGGGTGCCTGGGATCTGGTCAGGGATGGCCTGGCCATGGTGCCCGAAGGCCGCGGCGTGTTCACCCGCATGACCATCACCGAGAACCTGCAGATGGGCGCCTACATCCGCGACGACAAGGCGGGCATCGCCGAGGACATCGAGAAGATGTTCACGATTTTTCCGCGCCTGCGCGAACGCAAGGACCAGCTCGCCGGTACCATGAGCGGCGGCGAGCAGCAGATGCTGGCCATGGGCCGCGCGCTGATGAGCCGCCCGCGCGTGTTGCTGCTCGACGAGCCGTCCATGGGCCTCTCCCCGATCATGGTCGACAAGATTTTCGAGGTGGTGAAGGAAGTATCGGCACGTGGTGTCACCGTGCTGCTGGTCGAGCAGAACGCCAGCCGGGCACTGGGCATCGCCGACCGCGGGTATGTGATGGAGTCCGGCATCGTCACGATGAACGGCGACGCAAAGCAGTTGCTGAATGATCCGCGGGTCCGGGCGGCGTATCTCGGCGAGTGATTTTTCCGGCCTTTTAGGGCTCTGGCTCAAGCGTGGTGGGCGTAAGCAGCTATTGAATTGATAGCGACTTCCCGTGCACCGCGCTGCGGGTCAAGCGGCGGCACTCGCCGTCAACGCGCTGGCTCGGCATCTCCCGATTGCGGCGTGATGCCTCTGACGGCGTCGGGGCCGGACTAGTCGTTCTCCGAGTCCTCAGCTTCCACCTTGCGCGGCGGTTTGGGCCGCGGCGGCGCGCTGGTGTGGATCAGCATCGTGGCTTTTTCCATTTCCCCGGCCAGCAGGGCAGGCACGGCCTTGAGCGAACGCGCGATGCTGTCCTCGATCGCCATGCGGTGTTCCTGTGAAGGTTTCTTGAGCACCCAGTTGATGACCTCGGACTTCACACCGGGGTGGCCGACGCCTATGCGCAGGCGCCAGTAGTCGCCAGTGCCGAGTTGGGCATGGATGTCGCGCAGCCCGTTGTGGCCGGCGTGGCTGCCGCCGAACTTGAGTTTGGCCTGGCCGGGAACGATGTCGAGCTCGTCATGGGCCACGAGGATCTCTTCAGGCGCGATCTTGAAAAAGCGCGCCAGCGCAGCCACCGACTTGCCGGACAGGTTCATGAAGGTCAGCGGCTCCAGCAGCCAGACGGTTTGCCCGGCGATGGTGGTGCGGGCCACACGCCCGTGGTAACTCTTGTCGAGGACGGGCATCAGCTTGAGTTCGCGTGCGAGCGCCTCGGTCCACCAGAAGCCGGCGTTGTGGCGGGTGGCTTCGTATTCAGGGCCGGGGTTGCCCAGGCCCACAAAAAGTTTGATCATGCGTCAGCTCAAAAAAGGGGAGCGGCTCTGACGCCGCCACCGGATTATCGGCGCAGCAGGCACCTGCCCCCAAGAAAACGGCCCCTGCCTCGATGAGGTCAGGGGCCGCAGGCCTTGTCGGCCACCGGGTGCCTTGAATTACTTCTTGGCAGCAGGCTTGGCAGCGTCGGCCTTGGCGCCGGCTTTGGCTTCCTTGGCGGCAGCGGCCTTGGCAGCTTTTGGATCCACCGGCGCGGCGGCAGCAGCGGCTGCTGCTGCATCGGCTTCGGCTTCTTCCGAGACGGACGACACCGACACCAGCACCGGGTTTTCCTGGCCCTTGGCCACGAACTTCACGCCTTTGGGCAGGGTGATGTCCTTCAGGTGCAACGGCGCGCCTTTTTTCAGGCCGCTCAGGTCAATGGCGATGAATTCAGGCAGGTCCTTGGGCATGCAGGAGATGCTCAGCTCGGTCATCACGTGGTTGACCAGGCAGTTCTCGGCCTTGACGGCGGGGGACTCTTCCTCGCCGCTGTAGTGCAGTGGCACTTTCATGGTCAGGCGGGTGCGGGCATCCACGCGCTGGAAATCCACGTGCTGGATCATCTGCTTGTAGGGGTGCATCTGCAGGTCGCGCAGCAGGACTTTTTCAGTCTTGCCGCCGAGTTCCATCTCGAGCACGGACGCGTGGAACGCTTCCTTCTTGATGGCGTGGAACAGTGCGTTGTGATCGAGTTCGATCAGCGACGGTTCACCGGTGCCACCGTAAACAATACCGGGCGTGCGGCCGGTGATGCGGAGACGGCGGCTCGCACCCGTGCCCTGCTTTGCGCGCTCAAAAGCGACGAATTTCATAATCAACTCCAATAAAGAACGGACCGCGACCAGTCTCGTTCTGGTTTAAAAGGCTGCCAGCCCGATGAAGTCCCTGGACCTCGCGGGCACAGCAGCCGCTTTTCGTTTCAGATCAGAACAGGTTGTCCTGGTCCGAGAACAAACTCATGACCGACTCACCCCTGGCGATGCGCTGGATTGTTTCGGCAATCAGCGGGGCCACGGAGAGCTGGCGAATTTTCTTGCAGTCCTGCGCGCTCTGGCTGAGCGGAATGGTGTTGGTGATCACCACTTCGTCGAGGGCGTCTCCCTGCGCAATGCGTTCAATCGCCGGACCCGAAAAAATCGGGTGCGTGCAATACGCGTAAACCTTTTTGGCGCCGCGCTCCTTGAGCACCTCGGCGGCCTTGACCAGCGTGCCGGCGGTGTCGATCATGTCGTCCATGATCACGCAGTTGCGCCCGTCGATGTCGCCGATCACGTGCATCACTTCCGACACATTGGCCTTGGGGCGGCGCTTGTCGATGATGGCCATGTCGCAGCCGAGCTGCTTGGCCAGCGCGCGCGCGCGCACCACACCGCCCACGTCGGGCGAAACCACCATCAGGTCGTTGTAGTTCTTCTGGCGCAGGTCGCCCAGCAGTACCGGCGAGGCATAGATGTTGTCCACCGGGATGTCGAAAAAGCCCTGGATCTGGTCGGCGTGCAGGTCCATGGTCAGCACGCGCGAGACACCGACGGCCTGCAACATGTTGGCCACCACCTTGGCGCTGATGGGCACACGCGCCGAACGCGGGCGGCGATCCTGGCGGGCGTAACCGAAGTAGGGGATGACTGCGGAAATGCGCTCGGCCGAAGCGCGCTTGAGCGCGTCGACCATGATCAGCAGTTCCATGATGTTTTCGTTGGTCGGCGCGCAGGTGGACTGGACCACGAACACATCGCGTGCGCGAACGTTCTGCTGGATCTCGACCGTCACTTCACCATCCGAAAAGCGCCCGACATGGGCCGCGCCCAGCGAAATACCCAGGTGCTGGGCGATTTCAGAGGCCATGCCGGGATTGGCATTGCCGGTGAAAAGCATGAAGTCGGGATTGTGCGTTTGCATGTGGGGGCCCAGCGGATGTCTAGGTGGGAAATCGTGGCTGAAATCAGGTCGGCAATAAAAGCATCAAAACACGGACGCCCTGTGCCCATTCCATGTCACGGCGGCTTATCCGCACGATCCGGCCCGTCGTGGGCGTGACCGAAACCGTCGGACCGGAGACACTCAACAGTCAGCGAGCACAAACCCTTTTCGTCGGGTCTTAAAAACACGGGTCCCATTCAGGGACCCGAAAATTTTGGCAGGGGTGGAAGGAGTCGAACCTGCGAATGCCGGAATCAAAATCCGGTGCCTTAACCAACTTGGCGACACCCCTACACAGGTCAACGGCAGAAAACCGCCATCAACCCTTTAACCGTTGTTCATGGAGACACATTCCATGGCCGTTATTTTACCAACCGGCCAGAGGATGCGCCTCCAGGTTGCTGCACTTGCGGACTTGCCAGCCGCCGGGAGCGGCCGCGAGTTCCATGTCATGCGGCAAATGCGCAAAAACCGCACTTCCCGAGCCAGTCATGCGTCCCTGGAGGCCTTGCATGGACAGCCAGTCGAGTGACTGGCCAACCTGCGGACACAGGGTCTGCGCGACTGGCTGCAAGTCGTTGTGGCCGAATCCGTAAAGACGGCCGCTTGAGTTTGCAGCAAAGCCTTGGATTGTAGCAGTTTCTGTGTCGCGTTTGAGTTCAGGCGCGCGGAAAATCGCGTCGGTCGGCAGTCCGGCCGGTGGTTTCACGACCACAAAACGCGCCTCAGGCAGCGCCAGCGGCGTCAGTTGTTCGCCGATACCCTCGACCCAGGCATGGCCCCCGCTCAGGAAAAACGGCACATCTGCACCGAGGCCGAGCGCGATTTCCTGCAGCCTGCCCGGCGCCAGGCGCACGCCCCAGAGGCGCTGCAGGGCCAGCAGGCAACTGGCCGCGTCCGAGGAGCCACCGCCCATGCCGGCCTGGGACGGGATGCGTTTTTCCAGCCAGATGTCGGCCCCCAGTGCGGTGCCGCTGGCGAGTTGCAGTGCCCGCGCCGCGCGCACCGTCAGGTCCTCGGCTGGCAGGGTCCCGTCCGGCGTGCCGGTGTCGTGGCGCTGGATGCGGCCGTCGCTGCGCAGTTCGAAGTGCAGGGTGTCGCACCAATCGATCAGCATGAAGACCGACTGCAGCAGGTGGTAACCGTCGGCGCGCCGTCCGTTGATATGCAGGAACAGGTTGAGTTTGGCGGGCGCCACGACCTCGTAGATCGCCTTCAGCGGGGAGCTCATTGCGCCAGCACGATACGCAGGTCGGTGCGCGGTTGCGGAGCGGTCCGGCTGGCGGAAATCCGGCCGCCGGCATGTTGCGTCAGGTCGGCGCTCCAGCCGGCCAGCGCGGTGTTCTTGCCGGCCAGCCAGTCGAACAATGCCGGTAGCGGCACCGCCGCGCCGGTGGCTTTTTCGATCAGCGCATCGACCGAGTCGAAACGCTGGACCAGGCCGCCGGAGTCCAGCACCGCTTCGCCGGGCGACCAGCGCAGCACGGCCAGGCTGGTGCCCAGCGGGCTGTTCAGCGCCAGTTCGCCCTGGTCGGGGTTGCCGCGCAACTCGAAGCCCGCAAAAAAAGCCTGCACCGGTTCGCTTTGCACCTGCAGGCTGATCCGTCCCGACCATATCTGGACTTGTGAGTCATTCGGGGCTTCAGCCCTCGGCAGTTGTGCGCACCCAGCTATCAAAAGTAGAGCAAAAACAAGGCTGGATGCCAAGACGTGTCGCAGGCGCGGCAAAGTGGGCAAGGAGAAGGCTCCGGTCTGAAGGTGAATCACAGCCGGACGCGCAGGCGTTTGAGGGTTTCAAGCAGGGTCTCGTTTTCGGGGTTGAGCAGCATGCCTTCCTTCCACACGGCAATGGCTTTGTCGCGCTGGCCCAGGCTCCACATGACTTCGCCATAATGCGCGGCAATTTCTGCATCGGGCTTGGCCTTGTAGGCGATCTCGAAAATCCGGGCCGCCTCGGCCTTGTTGCCCAGGCGGAATTCCACCCAGCCCAGGCTGTCCTGGATGAAGGGGTCGGCCGGCGCGAATTCCAGCGCCTTCTGGATCAGTTGTTTGGCCTCGGGCAGGCGCACATTGCGTTCGGCCAGCGAGTAGCCCAGCGCGTTGTAGGCATGGTGGTAGTCGGGCTTGAGCACCAGCAACTGCCGCAACAGGCGCTCCATTTCGCCCAGGGAGCCGAGTTTTTCAGCCATCATGGCCTGGTCGTACAGCAGGTCGGTTTCGGCCGGAAATTGCGCCACCGCCTTGCTCAGCAGCTCGTAGGCGCTTTTGTATTCCTTCTGGTCGCGAAGCAGGGTGATTTCGGCCATCAGCTTGATACGCGCATCTTCCGGCTTGCGCTCGGGCAAAGCCCGGATCAGCTGGCGCGCTTCGCCGAGTTTGCCCTGTTTGGCCAGCAGCGAGGCGCGCCGCGTCTGTGCCTGGACCAGTTCCTGGGAGTTGGAGATTTTTGCCAGCCAGCTTTCGGCGCCGGCGAAGTCCTTGCGCTTTTCGGCCAGTTGCGCCAGCGACAGGTAGGCCTGGGACAGGCCGCGCGTGGCTTGTTCGTTTTGCTCGCCTTGCTGGACCAGCTCGACGTAGCGCAGCAGCGAGGTCTGCGACGCGGCGAGCTGGTTGTCCTGCAACTGCAGCGAACCCAGCACCAGCCAGCCTTCAGGGTAATCCGGCTTTTCACGCGTGACCACCTGCAATTGCGCGCTGGCTTCCGCGTAACGCTGGGTATCGAGCAGGTTGCGTGCGTAAGCCATGCGGATTTCCGGCAGGGCCCGGGGGTTGCCTTCGAGGTATTTGCGCACCAGCGGCTCGGCGCTGGGCAGCTTGGGATCCATCATTTCGAGCGCCAGCAGGGCCGGGCCTTCGGCGGCCGGCTCCAGGGTCTGCGCGCGCTCCACGGCGACCAGGGCGCCGGGCAGCTCGCCAGCGGCCAGCCGCATACGTCCCACCGCCGTCCAGGCGGCGGCGGCGGCGGTCGCAGGAGAGGCCAGTTGCTCTGCCAGCGCCTGCTCCATGACACTGGCCGCGAGTTTTTTGTCTGCTGCCCGCGCGTACAGGCGCGGCAGCGTTCCGATCACCCGTGCGTGCTCGGGCAGCGGCGCCAGCCGCAGTTCACCGCGCAGTGGCTCCACGGTTTCGGTGAGGCGGTTCAGCGCGATCAGGATCTGCAGCACATAACGGTTGGCCTCGCGAGAGGCCGGCTGCGCCTGGCGCCAGGCTTGCGCCGCCTGCAAAGCAGCATCGCCGGATCGCGATTGCAGGGCGATGTCGGCGGCCCGCTGGTACAGCTGGGCGTCGTTGGTCTTGCGCGCGGCGTCGAGGATCAGCGCGAAACCCGTGGACGGTTCCCCCGCGCGCGTGTTGATTTCGCCAATCAGCAACTGGTAAAACAATTCGCCGTCCAGGCTGGACGGCACCGGCGCTGCCTGGGCCGCAGCCGGCGCATCGGGACGCGCGGCCTGGGGCAGGGCGGGAGGGGCGGTCTGGCCGGGCTGGGCCAGCACTGCCGGCACAGCCAGGCAAAGTGTGGAAAACGCGGTCAGGGCGCAGATCAGTTGTTTCATTGAACCATGATAATTCAAGCAATGTGCCCCCGCAGGGCATGCCCATGATTGCCGCACGCCATGCCTGAACTGCCCGAAGTCGAAGTCACCCGCCTGAGTTTTGCCGGCCGCATTGCAGGCGCCACCATTGTGGGCCTGCAGATGGGCAAGCCGCTGCGCTGGCCGCTGGGCTGTGAGCCCTCACGGCTGGTGGGCCACACCGTGCTGCAGGTGCGGCGGCGCGGCAAATACCTGTTGCTGGACACCACCGGCGGCCTGCTGCTGATCCACCTGGGCATGTCGGGCAGCCTGGTTTTTGCCGCCGACCTGCCGGCGCCGGGCAAACATGACCATTTCGACATGCGCACCAGCGCAGGCTGCCTGCGCCTGCACGACCCGCGCCGTTTTGGTGCTGTTGTGTATGCGCCCGGCGAGGACGATGCAGGCGCGCGCAAGCTGCTGGGACGGCTGGGGGTGGAGCCGCTGGGCCCGGACTTCGATGCGCTGGCCTTCCATGCCGCCCTGCAGCTGCGGCAGACGGCGATCAAGCAGGTGCTGCTGGCTGGCGAGGTGGTGGTGGGCGTGGGCAATATTTATGCGTCGGAAGCCCTGTTCATGGCCGGCATCCGGCCCACGGTGCGGGCCGCCCGGCTCAGCAAACCGCGCGCCGCGCGCCTGCACGCCGCGATCCGCGAGGTGCTGGCGCAGGCCGTGGCCAAGGGCGGCAGCACCCTGAAGGATTTTTCCAACGCCCAGGGCGAAAGCGGCTATTTTCAGCTTGAAGCCCGGGTGTACGACCGTGCGGGTCTTCCGTGCAAGGTATGCGGGGCTCCGATACGCAGCATGCGGCAGGGGCAGCGTTCCACGTTTTTCTGTGTCAACTGCCAGAAACCCTGAAAACCGCACAAAGCCGCCGATGGCCGATTCGGGTGAGCGATGCTATATTGTTTGACCTATGCCTGATCCCCACCATGTCTTTTAACGAACAATTCGACCAGCACGGCGCCTGGCGGCGCGAATTCGCGCTGCGGCTCAAGCTGCTGTCCGAATGGCTGAAAGACCACGACCTGCTCAATGCTGCCGTCGAAGAGCGTCTGCTGCGGCTCGAAACGCAGGTGCGCTCCGACAAGGTCATGGTGGCGTTTGTCGCCGAGTTTTCGCGCGGCAAGTCCGAGCTGATCAATGCGATTTTTTTCGCGGGTTACGGCCGGCGCATCATGCCGGCCAGCGCCGGCCGCACCACCATGTGCCCGACCGAGCTCGGCTACGACGCCGAGGTGCCGCCCTGCCTGCGCCTGCTGCCGATCGAAACACGGCTCAAGCCGCAGGCGCTGATGGAGTGGCGGGCGGTCCCCGAAAAATGGACGCGCGTCGATCTCGACGTCAATGACCCGGTCCAGCTGGCCAAGGCGCTGGAAAAGGTCGCCGAAGTCCGTCATGTCACGCAGGACGAGGCGCGCGCGCTCGGCTTCTGGCATGACGATGCGCCGCAGGACAACCCGCGCACCGATGCGGACGGCAAGGTGGAAGTGCCGCGCTGGCGCCACGCCCTGATCAACATTGCCCATCCGCTGCTCAAGCAGGGCCTGGTCATCCTCGACACGCCCGGCCTCAACGCCATCGGCGCCGAGCCCGAGCTGACCGTCAGCCTGATTCCGCAGGCCCACGCCGTGGTGTTCATCCTGGCGGCAGATACCGGCGTGACCAAGTCCGACCTCGCGATCTGGCGCGAACACCTGGTCACCGACGGCAACGACAAGGATGCCCGGCTGGTGGTGCTCAACAAGATCGATACCTTGTGGGATGCGCTGAGCACCCCCGCGCAGATCCAGGCGCAGATCGACCGCCAGCGCGCCAGCTCGGCCGATATTCTCGGCCTGCCGGTGGCCCAGGTGATCCCGGTGTCCGCGCAAAAGGGCCTGGTGGCCAAGGTGACCGCCGACGACAAGCTGCTGCAGGCCAGTTGCCTGCCCGCGCTCGAGCTGGCCCTGGCCCAGGGCGTGATGGGGCAGCGCCAGAAGATCCTGCGTTCCGCGGTGGCCGCCGGCATTGTCGAGCTGCGCGCCGAGGCCGGCCGCGTCATCCACATCCGACGGCGCGACCTGGCCGAGCAGATGATCGAGCTGCGCGGCCTGCGCGGCAAAAACACCTCGGTGATCAAACACATGCGCTCGCGCATCGAGCAGGAGCACACGGAGTTCAATACCAGCGGCGCCAAGATCCAGGCCGTGCGTTCGATTCACCTGAAGCTGTTGCGCGAAGTGTTCAACCTGCTGGGCACACCCACGCTGAAGTCCGAACTGGCCGAACTGACGAAGATGCTCAAGCAGCCGGGCATCAAGCTCGGCGTCAAGAAGGCTTACGGCGAGACTTTTGACCGCTTGCGCGACAGCCTGGAAAAAGCCCGGAAAACCAGCGCGGAGATCCAGAGCATGCTGGCCGGGTCCTTCAAACAGCTCAATTCGGAGTTCGGTTTTTCGCTGCAGGCGCCCAAGGAGCCGGAGATGTCGCGCTTCCTGACCGACCTGGAGCAGATCGAACGCAGCCACCTGCAGTACCTGGGCGTCACCAACATCCTCAAGCTCGCGCAGCCGGACTTCTCTGACCGGCTGGTGCGCGCCCTGGCGACGCGCCTGCGTGTGGTGTACGAAACCGCGCTCGGCGAGGTCGAGCTCTGGAACAAGTCGGCCGCCTCGCAGCTCGATGCCCAGCTCAAGGAGCGCCGCAAGAATTTTGGCCGCCGCATCGAGGCGATCGAACGCATCCAGCAGGCAGCCACCGGCCTCGACGAACGCATCGACGAAATCGAACGCCACGAAAACGCCATCACCGCGCTGGACGGCAAGCTCGACGAACTCACGGCACAGCTGACCGATGCGCCGCCTGACCGGCCCGGCCAGGCGCCAGACCCGCAAGCGGCTGCCCTGACCCACGCCGCCTGAACCGGCGATGGCGCTGGCCCGCACACGCGGCGCTGCCGCGTCCCGTATTTCTCCTGACAGCCCGGCGGACGCCGGCGCAGCGGTGCCGGCGCCGGCTTTTGCCGACCAGCTGGTGCGCTGGCAAAAAAGCCACGGCCGGCACAGCCTGCCCTGGCAGAACACGCGTGATCCCTACCGCGTCTGGCTGTCCGAGATCATGCTGCAGCAGACCCAGGTGAGCACCGTGCTGGACTACTACACCCGCTTCCTGCAGCACTTTCCCACGGTGGCCGACCTGGCTGCGGCAACGCCCGACCAGGTGCTGGGCCTGTGGAGCGGGCTTGGTTATTACAGCCGTGCCCGCAACCTGCACCGCTGCGCACAGGACGTGGTGCGGCTGTTTGGCGGGCAGTTTCCAGGGACGGCCGAAACGCTGCAGACCCTGCCGGGCATAGGCCCCTCGACGGCGGCGGCGATCGCGTCTTTCTGTTTTTCCGAACGTGTGGCCATCCTCGACGGCAACGTCAAACGGGTGCTGACGCGGCTGACCGCGTTTTCCGGTGACCTCACGTCAAGCGCGCAGGAGCGCATCCTGCAGGGCATGGCCACCGAGCTGCTGCCGCGCCGCAGGCTGCGCGAGGACATGCCGCGTTATACCCAGGGCATCATGGATCTGGGCGCGACCATTTGCACCAGCCGCCAGCCGTCCTGCCTGCTGTGCCCGGTGCAGGACCTGTGCCTCGGACGGGCCAGCGGCGCGCCCGAACGCTTCCCGGTGAAGACCCGCAAGCTCAAGCGCAGCGCCCAGTCACTGAGTCTGCTGTGGGCCGAACGCAGCGATGGCGCGCTCTGGCTGGAGCGCCGTCCCGCGACCGGCATCTGGGGCGGGCTGTACTGTTTCCCGGTGTTTGACAGCGAGGACGAGTTGCTCGCCGCCTTGCCAGCAGCGCTGCAGGGCAAGCTGCAGGCCGTCCCGCCGTTTGTGCATGTGCTGACGCACAAGGATTTGCGTTTGTCGCCGATGCGGCTGTGTCTGCCGGCACGCCAGGCCAGGACGCTGCGCCTGTCGGGCGACGGCGCCTGGTTCGGGCGCGGTGACTGGGCCGGCTTGGGCCTGCCGGCACCGATTCGCAAGCTGCTGGCCTGACAGCTCCCTATTCCATGCAAAATCGTGCGCCAGCCCTTATACGGCAAGCGTAGACAGCTATCAAATCAGGAGCGTCACGGCTTGTTCGGCGTGACCCCGGCGGCTGAGGGCGGCGCGGCGTCGAGCTCGCGGTGTCGCTTGAGGGTGACCCAGTTGGCGCTGAAGGCCGCTGCCAGGCGCTCGACCAGGTACACCGAGCGATGTTGTCCGCCGGTGCAGCCGATCGCCACCGTCACATAACTGCGGTGGTCGCGCACCAGCGCCTGCAGCCAGTGGGCGATGAACTGTTCGATGTGCCGGAACATGTCGTCCACCTCGGCATGCGCCTGCAGGTAGCTGACCACCTCGGCATCCTTGCCGGTCAGCGCGCGCAGGCCCGATTCATAGTGCGGATTCGGCAGCATGCGCACGTCGAACACATAGTCGGCATCCACCGGCACGCCGCGCTTGAAGGCAAAGGACTGGAACACCAGGGTCAGCTGGGCCGCCGGCGACGAGATCAAGGCCTTCACATAACCCTGCAGTTGCGACGAACGGATCATGCTGGTGTCGATCACATGCGCATGTTCGCGCAGTTCACCCAGCAACTCGCGCTCTTCGTCGATGGCATCGACCAGTGCGCGATGCTGGTCCGAGGCATCGCGGCGCGACAGCGGGTGCAGGCGCCGGGTTTCCGAAAAACGCCGCACCAGCGTGTCGGTGCTGGCATCGAGAAACACCGACTGCACCGCCACGCCTTGCGCGCGCATTTGCCTGAGTTGCTGCGGCACCAGCGGCAGTGAAACCGCGCTGCGCACATCCATCGCAATCGCCACCTTGCTGGCGCCATGCTGCTTTTCGAGCGCGACAAAAGACAGCAGCAGCTCGGGCGGCAGGTTGTCCACGCAGTAGTAACCGGCGTCTTCGAGGGCGTGCAGGGCCACGGACTTGCCGGAACCCGACATGCCGGTGATCAGCACCATGTCGAGCATCGTGGACGCATCGGCAGCAGCGTTCATTGGCCCAGCATTTCCTTGGCGTGGGCCAGTGTGGTGCCCGAGAGTTTTTCACCGCCCAGCATGCGCGCCACCTCGGCGACGCGCTGCTCGCCATGGACCGCTTCGACGCCGCTGGCGGTCTGGCCCTTGTCGCTGCGTTTGGCCACCATCAAATGCTGGTCGGCGCAGGCCGCGACCTGGGGCAGGTGGGTGACGGCCATGACCTGGCGGTCTTTGCCAAGCTGCTTCATCAGCCGGCCTACGGTTTCGGCCACCGCGCCGCCGACCCCGGAATCGACCTCGTCGAAGATCAGGGTCTGCGCCTGGCCGAGCTGGCTGGTGGTCACGGCGATTGCCAGCGCGATGCGCGAGAGCTCGCCGCCGGAGGCGACCTTGCCGACCGCCCGCGGCGTGCTGCCGCTGTGGCCGGCCACGAGGAACTCGGCCTGCTCGAGCCCGTACTGGGCGGGTTGCTCCAGTTTGGCCAGGGCGACCTCGAACTTGCCGCCCTGCATGCCCAGGCCCTGCATCGCCTGGGTGATGGCCTTGGCCAGCAAAGGCGCGGCCTTGGTCCGCGCCTTTGAAACCGCGCGGGCCTCGTCCATGTAAACCGCTTTGGCAGCCTGCTCGGTTTTTTCCAGCCCAGCCAGGTCGGCTGCGGCGTCGAGCTTGTGCAGTTCGGCACGCCAGGCGGCCAGCAGCTCCGGCAGTTCGGCCGGCGTGCGTTTGTAGCGCCGCGCCAGGCTGACCCACAGCGCCAGGCGCTCGTCGAGTTCGGCCAGGCGCTGAGGCTCGAGCTCGGCGTGGCGGGCATAACCATGGAGCGAGTGCACCGCGTCCTCGACCTGCGCCAGCGCACTGGCCAACACCTCGGTCAGTCCCTTGAATTCGGGCTCGATGTGTTCCTGACCCTGCAGCGCTGTGAGGGCACGTCCCAACAGGGCGGCGGCGTTGTCGTCGGCTTCCTGCAGCGCATCCACCGCGGTCTGCACCGCGTCGCGCAGCGCCTGCACATTCGACAGGCGACTGTGCTGGGTGTTGAGTTCGTCCCACTCGTCGGCGCCGGGCGCCAGCTTGTCGACTTCGCCGATTTGCCAGGCCAGCCGTTCGCGCTCGCGCTGCAGGCTGTCCTGCGCGTCGCGCGCATCGATCAGCGCCTTGTGTGCCCCGCGCCAGCCCTGCCAGGCCAGCACCAGTGCCTGCGTGGACAGGCCGGCATAGGCGTCGAGCAGGCCGCGCACCGCATCCGGACGGGTCAGGCTCTGCCAGGCATGCTGGCCGTGGATATCGACCAGCAGGTCGGCGATTTCGCGCAATTGCGTGGCGGTGGCCGGGCTGCCATTGATCCAGGCGCGGCTTTTGCCCTGCGCATCCACGGTGCGGCGCAGCAGCAGTTCGTCGTCAGCCGCAAAGCCGGCCTCGTCGAGCCAGCCGGCCAGCGAGGCGGGCGCATCGAAGGTGGCGCTGATCTCGCAGCGCTGGGCGCCTTCACGCACCACGCCGGCGTCGGCACGCGCGCCCAGGGCCAGTTGCAGCGCATCAATCAGGATGGACTTGCCGGCGCCGGTTTCGCCGGTCAGCACGGTGAAGCCGTGGTCCAGGTCCAGCGTGAGTTCGTGCACGATGACAAAGTCGCGCAGGGAGATGTTCTTCAAGCTCATGCGACACCTTCATTCCAGTGGAGTTTTTTGCGCAGGGTGTCGAAGTAGCTCCAGCCCTTGGGGTGCAGAAAACACATCTGGAACTCCGAACGCCGCACGCTGATGCGGTCGCCGTGCAGCAGGCTGGCCAGCGACTGCATGTCGAAGTTGGCGCTGGCGTCCCGGCCCGCGACGATTTCAACCGTGATCTCGCCCGCGTCGGACAGGACGATGGGCCGGTTCGACAGGGTGTGTGGCGCAATCGGCACCATCACCCAGCCGGCAATCGAGGGATGGATCAGCGGGCCGCCGGCCGACAGCGCGTAGGCGGTGGAACCGGTTGGGGAGGCGATGATCAGGCCGTCGGCGCGCTGGTTGGCCACGAAGCGGCCATCGACCTCGACACGCAGTTCGACCATGCCGGCGGTGGCGCCGCGGTTGACCACCACATCGTTCATCGCGGTGGCGTTGAACACGCAGCGGCCATCGCGCACCACCTTGGCCTGCATCATCCAGCGCCGGTCTTCCTCGAACTCGCCGCGCAGCATGGGCTCGAGCGCGGTCTGGAAGTCCTCGAAGGCGATATCGGTGATGAAACCCAGCCGCCCCTGGTTGATGCCGACCATGGGCACACCGAACTGCGCCAGTTGCCGGCCTATGCCCAGCATGGTGCCGTCGCCGCCGACCACCAGCGCCAGGTCGCAATGCGCGCCTATGCCGGCCACATCCAGCACCGGGTACTGGGACAGGCCGGTGTTGCTGGCGGTGTCGCGCTCCAGCGTGACCTCGCAGCCCTGCGCATGCAGGAAGTGCGCAATTTCCTCCAGCGCCGAGCGCGAGCCCTGGGCGTGGTACTTCCCGATCAGGGCGACGTGACGAAATTGCGACTTCATCGTCAAATTACATCACAACATCCATGACAAGCTTCGTAGAATGACCCCATGCTTGACGAACGTGCCCGACTCCTGCTCAAGGCGCTGGTAGAGCGCTATATCGCCGACGGCCAGCCGGTCGGTTCGCGAACCCTGTCCAAGGCCTCCGGCATGGACCTGTCGCCAGCGACGATACGCAACGTCATGAGCGATCTGGAGGACCTGGGCCTGATCGTCAGCCCGCACACCTCGGCCGGCCGGATACCCACCGCGCGCGGCTACCGCCTGTTTGTCGACACCATGCTGACCATGCAGCGCGACCAGTTTTCTGCCGCCGGTACCCTGACCCCGCCGCGGCTGGCGCCGGATCAGCCGCAAAAGGTGTTCAGCAACGCCGCCAACATCCTGTCCAGCCTGTCGCAGTTCGTCGGCGTGGTGATGGCGCCGCGCAGGACCTCGGTGTTCCGCCACATCGAATTCCTGCGCCTGTCCGAAAAACGCTTCCTGGTGATCATCGTGTCGCCCGACGGGGATGTGCAGAACCGGGTGATCTTCACCGAGACCGACTACACCCAGACCCAGCTGATCGAGGCCTCCAACTTCCTCAACTCTCATTACGCCGGCATGGCCATCGAGGAGGTGCGTGAACGCCTGCAACGCGAGGTCGAAGCCCTGCGCGGCGAGATCGCCAGCCTGATGCAGGCGGCGGTGCAGGTCAGCTCCGAAGCCATCGAGTCGCGCGACGAGGTGGTGATCTCGGGTGAGCGCAACCTGCTCACCGTCAGCGATTTTTCCGGCGACATGGGCAACCTGCGCAAGCTGTTCGACCTGTTCGAGCAGAAAGCCCAGCTGATGCGCCTGCTCGACGTGTCCAGCCGCGCCGAGGGCGTGCGTATCTACATCGGTGGCGAAAGCCAGGTCGTGCCCTACCAGGAACTCTCGGTGGTGACCGCCCCCTACGAGGTCGACGGCCAGGTGGTTGGCACGCTGGGGGTGATCGGGCCCATGCGCATGCCTTACGAAAAAATGATCCAGATCGTGGACATTACCGCCAAGATGGTCAGCAGCGCGCTCAGCCACAGCAAGTAGCGAGACCTTACAATCTGGGCTGGCGACGTGGGGCGTTAGCTCAGTTGGTTAGAGCAGAGGACTCATAATCCTTTGGTCCACAGTTCAAGTCTGTGACGCCCTACCACCCACTTTTTTTTCAAATACCCGCCTCAGCAACCGTTTCCGGATTTTGGGGCGCGGTCATATCCTGCCGATTTACCTGAAGATGCCCAGCGTGGACAGCTGGCGCGTGAAAGCGATGAGGCGGTTGTATTTGTCCTCGGTAAACGAGGCATGCATCTGAAGGAAACGCTCCCTGCGTGCGCCGGCGCGCTGGCCCGGCACCATGACGAAGCCGAGCTTGGCATCGGCATAGAACTTGGGGTTCTGAGGCTCCACGTCATAGCCGTATTCCAGCAGCGTCAGGATTTCGCTGCCACCTGGTTTGACCGGGTAATTCATGTCGTTCCAGGTGCCCAGGCCGGGCACCTTGGAACCGATGGGCGCGCCGAACATGCGCTTGCGCCGGGCCACATCGCGTGTCATCGGATCCAGGAAGGTGGCGTATTCGACCGACGAGGTGACAAACACAAAGGCTGCGCGCTTCTCGATGCCGGCGTGCAGGAAGAAGTCGTTGAGCCGTATGTCCCAGTTGATCGCGCTGGCGCCCGGGGCGTTGGCGCGCAGGATCATCGGGTTCATGATGAAACCGCGTTCGTACAGGCTCTGGCTGCTGGCCAGCACCCGCAGGAATGTCGATCCCTCCACCAGTTTGCCTGTGGTGAAGAGCAAGCGGATCTGCTTGTACTTGTGCATCAGCGCATCCAGCACGCTGGCCTGCAGCGCGCTCACGCCCAGGGTGGTGGCATCCCGCTGCGCCACACTGGTGACCCCCTTGGTGGAGCCGAGCGTGATGTAGCCCTCGCCCTTCCAGTTGTGCATGCGCTTGAACTCGGCCTTGCGCTTCTCCTCCAGCGCCTTGTCGAGACTGGTGATGGCAGCCGTGCCGGCGTTGTACTTTTTGTCCGCTTTCCAGTCGAACAGATTGGCGCGGCTATTGCGTAGCTGGGCGGCCGCATGGATCTGCGCATGCAGGGCGTTACCGCCCGTCTGACGCGCCCCGGCAGCGGCCTGATCCAGCGCCGCCTTGCCCTTGCGCGAATGCAGGGGCCTGGCGAATTCCTTGAACTCCTCGACGAAGACGTCTTCGGTGGCGCCGATCTCGTGGTCGGAGATCCAGTTGCGCATCAGGTCGAGCATGTTAGCCTTTTCCGCGACGGAAATGGTGTGCATGCCAAACGCATTGCTGGCCTTGGTCTGGGCCAGCTGTGCCATGTAGCTTTCCTCGAAGGCCAGCAGGTACAAGTGCTGCTGGATTGTCATTGCCATGGGTGACTCCAAAATTTGAGACCATACCCATCGCAGGACCGGGTGTGACAAAGTGTACCTTTGCCTGCGTTCAAGTCTGTGACGGAGGGCAGAAAGCCGGGAGCTCCAGGACAATGGCGCTTTGAATCAGGAGTCTCTGTGAATCAAACCGTTCCCCATGCCGGACTCATCGCCACGTATAAAAGAGCGAAGGCAGATGCTGCCCACAAGTTCGGATTGATCAAGGCGGTTGCAAACAAGGGCCCCAAGGCAATTCAGGTGGCTGTCGACACTGCAGCCAAGGCCGCAAAACGCAGGGATTCCTATTCAAAAAAGCTCACTGAGCTCGGGGTGAAACTGGAGGATTGAGCGGTCCGCGGGGTCCGCGGGGTCCGCGGGGTCCGCGGGGTCCGCGCGGTCTGCCGGCAGGCGGGGGGGGCGGGCGGGATGGGTTGCGGATAATTGCGGTTTGAAAAGGAAATGTCATGGAACAGGAAGCACCCGAGCCGATCGAGGAATACGTCCCCGGCGTCGCAGGCGGCCGGAACTACATGGCCAGGTTGTGCCACTTGCCCGACGGTCCTTGGTCCATAGACCTCATTCACATTGAGTCGCTGCCGCCTTTGCATGGCGGCGAGACGACCTGGCCCACGCGTGATGAGGCGGTTCAGGCGGTGGACAAGCTGGTTGCGGGCCTGGGTCATTGAGCCCGCACCAAATACGCTATAATTCGAGGCTTAGCGGCTGTAGCTCAGTTGGATAGAGTACTTGGCTACGAACCAAGGGGTCGTGGGTTCAATTCCTGCCAGCCGCACCAAACGTGAAGCCCTGGAGCCGAAAGGTTCCAGGGCTTTTTCGTTACGATGTCTTTTCCGGACACGTTTCCCCAAGCTCCCGGCGCCCATGAGCAAAGCCTTCACCAAAGAAACCGATACCGACGACGATGAGGACCTGTCGCTGCCGCCTTTGCCTGCGGGCGGCAAGAACTACATCACGCCACAGGGCTACGCGCGCCTGCGGGACGAGTTGCTGGACCTGATCGACAACGAACGGCCCAAGATCGTCGAGGTGGTGCACTGGGCCGCCAGCAATGGTGACCGCTCGGAAAACGGCGACTACCACTATGGCAAGAAACGCCTGCGGGAAATCGACAGGCGCATCCGGTTCTTGACCAAACGCCTGGAGATCGCCGAGGTGTCAGACCCGGCCGTCCACCACGGCAACGACCAGGTGTTTTTTGGCGCCACCGTGACGTATGCCGAAAACAGCGGCGCCGAACAGACCGTCACCATCCTGGGCATCGACGAGGCCGACAGCGCGCAGAACCAGGTGAGCTGGATTTCGCCGATTGCGCGCGCGCTGCTCAAGGCACGGGTGGGTGATGAGGTGAAGCTCGCGACGCCGGCCGGCATCAAGGACATCGAGGTGGTCGAGGTCCGGTACCCGGCGCCGCCGGCAGGCGCCTGAAGCCTGTTGTCAGACGCCCGGCTTGGCGCGCTGGACGCGCAAGACCGAGGGCGTGCGCTTGACAGCGCGCATCACGGATGCGAGGTGAACGCGGTCGCGCACCTGCACGCCAAAACGCAGGTCGGTCGCGTCCTGCGCCGCCTCCTGCGCCATGTCCACATGGGTGATATCGGCTTCCGCGCTGGCCAGCGCCGAGGCGACCCGGGCCAGCACACCCTTGCCGTTGGTGACGGTCACCAGCAGGCCGGTTTCAAACGCGCGTGCCGGCTCGTCAGACCAGTCCACCGCAATAAAACGCTCGCTGTCGCGGTGCTGGAGTTTTTTGGCCACCGAGCAGTCCTCGGTGTGGACCACCAGACCCTCGCCGCGGCCCAGGTAGCCGACGATGTCGTCTCCGGGAATGGGGCGGCAACAGCTTGCGAACTTGACCGAGGCGCCTTCGCTGCCGTCCAGAACCAGCGCGCCCTGGGAGATTGATTCGTGGGCGGTGTAGCGCTCGCGGCTCATCAGCAGTGGGTCGGGTTTTTCGCCGGTTTCTCCCAGCAGGGTAACGATGCGCTTGGCCACCATGCTGGCAATGCGTTTTCCGAGGCCGATGTCGGTGAGCAGGTCGGCGCGCGAGCGGTTGCCGGAAAAACGCAGGATCTTTTCCCAGGTGGCGTGGTTCAGGTCGTCGTCGTCGGGCAGGCGTTCTATGCCTTCGGCGCGCAGCGCCTGGGCCAGCATCTTTTCGCCCAGGTCCTGCGACTCGGTCAGCGCCATGGTCTTGAGGTGATGGCGGATTTTCGAGCGGGCCTTGCCGGTGCGCACAAACCCCAGCCAGGCCGGGTTCGGGCTGGACACCGATGCGGTGATGATTTCGATCACGTCGCCGTTGCGCAGCTCCGAGCGCAGCGGCACCTGCTCGCCGTTGACCTTGGCGGCGACGGCGCGGTGGCCCACGTCGCTGTGGATGGCGTAGGCAAAATCCACGATCGTGGCGCCGCGCGGCATCGCCATGATCTGGCTTTTGGGCGTGAAGACGTACACCGCGTCGGGAAACAGGTCGATCTTGACGTGGTCCCAGAACTCCGCGGCGTCCCGGGTTTCGTGCTGGATGTCCAGCAGGGACTGCAGCCACTGCGTGCCCAGGCGTTGCGATGCATCGCTCTCGGGGTCAGTGGCCTTGTACAGCCAGTGCGCGGCGACGCCCGATTCGGCCACGATGTGCATGGCGTCGGTGCGCATCTGGAACTCGATGCTGGTGCCGAAGGGGCCGACCAGCGTGGTGTGCAGCGACTGGTAGCCGTTGACCTTGGGAATCGCGATGTAGTCCTTGAACTTGCCGGGCAGCGGCTTGTAGAGCTGGTGCAGCACACCCAGCGCGGTGTAGCAGGCGGTGACGCCGCCGACGATGATGCGAAAGCCGTAAATGTCGGTCACCTGCGCAAAGGACAGGTGTTTTTCGTCCATCTTGCGGTAGATCGAATACAGCGCCTTTTCACGGCCGTAGATGTGGACCGGGATGCCTGCGTTGGCAAAGGCGGTGTCCACTTCGGCCTGCACCCGCTTGATGACATCGCGCCGGCGCCCGCGCGCGCGCGCCAGCGCTTTGGTCAAGGTGGCGTAGCGCCAGGGGTAGAGGTGCTGGAAGGCCAGGTCCTGCAGCTCGCGGTAGGTGGTATTCAGGCCGAGGCGGTGCGCAATCGGTGCGTAGATGTCCAGGGTTTCGCGCGAGATCCGGCCCCATTTGCTGCGCGGCACATCGCCCAGCGTGCGCATGTTGTGGCTGCGGTCGGCCAGCTTGATCAGGATGACCCGCACATCACGCGCCATCGCCAGCAGCATTTTGCGGAAGGACTCGGCCTGGTTTTCCTCGCGGGTGTTGAATTCCAGCTTTTCCAGCTTGGTCAGGCCATCCACCAGTTCGGCCACGGGCGCGCCGAAACGCTCGATCAGTTCGGGTTTGGTGACGCCGCAGTCCTCGATCGCGTCATGCAGCAGCGCCGCCATCAGGGCCTGCGCGTCGAGTTTCCATTCGGCGCACTGCTGGGCGACGGCAATCGGGTGGGTGATGTAGGGCAGGCCGCCGTTGCGGATCTGGCCGAGGTGGGCTTCGTCGGCAAAACGGTAAGCCTGGCGAACACTGTCGATGTCGGCCGGGCTCAGGTAGTCGAGTTTGGCGGTGAGCGCAGCGAAACTCGCCGCAGCCGCGTTGGCGGCGGCCGGGGTCGACTTGCTGTTGGCAGGGGGGGAAACCAGGGCGCTCATGCCTCAAATGTATCGCGACGGGGGCAAAACACGCGAAACACGGTCTTTGGGACAACACCCGGAAACAAAAAAGCACCGCGCGGCGGTGCTTTTCGGGGAGCGGAGGTGTTCAGCTCGGGACTTTTTTCAGCATTTCCAGGCCGATTTTGCCTTCGGCGATTTCGCGCAGCGCGGTCACGCCGGGCTTGTTCTTGCTCTCGATCTTGGGCGCATGGCCCTGGCTGAGCATGCGGGCGCGGTAGGTCGCGGCCAGAACCAGCTGGAAGCGGTTCGGGATTTTTTCCAGGCAGTCTTCAACGGTAATGCGGGCCATGGGGGATCTCCGGGTAATGGGAACAGTCGAAACGGGGGCAACGGATCAGGAGATGTGCAGGGCCTTGAAGGTCTCGGCACGGGCGCGTCGCTGCGCTGCAAACTTGAGCCGTTGGGCATGAACAATGGTTTTCAGGTCGAAAACGGCTCGTTCAAATAACTCGTTGATTATAACGAAGTCGAATTCCCGGGCCTGGGCCATCTCGACGGCGGCATTTTGCAGGCGCAACTCGATCACGTCGGGCGCATCCTCGCCGCGCCGCTCCAGCCGCGAACGCAGTTCATCCCAGCTAGGCGGCAGGATGAAGATCAGCACGGCATTGGCGAAGATCCGCTTGATGTTGATGGCGCCCTGGAAGTCGATTTCCAGGATGACGTCGGCGCCGGTGGCGACCCGCTCCTCGATGGTCTGCCGCGAGGTGCCGTAACGCTGGCCATGCACATGGGCCCATTCGAGGAAAGAGTCGCGCAGCACCATGCCGTCGAACTCTTCCGGGGAAATGAAGAAATACTCGCGGCCGTGTTTTTCCTGGCCTCGGGGTGCCCGGGTGGTGTGCGACACCGCGGGCTGCACCCGGGCGTCCAGCTCCATCAACGCCTTGACCAGGCTGGACTTTCCGGCGCCACTGGGGGCGGCGACGACAAACAGGTTTCCGGGGTAATCCATCAACGATCCTTGTTTTTGAGCACTCGGCCGCCGCGAAGGGCCGCCCCGAGCAAGGCCAGCCCCCTCGGGGGGCAGCGACCCACACGAAGTGGGGGAGCGTGGGGGCCCTGTTTCATTCGATGTTCTGGACCTGAAGCTCGAGATGAGCTCCAAGTTATTGATTTTCATGGACATTGCGCCCTAGGGTAGGTGCCGCACCCCACGATTTACCCCACAGAAATCCTGGGCTGCTGTGAGTCGTCATGAGGCGTTGCGAGTCAGCAGTTTCAACTTAGCTACGAACTGCAATCTTATCAGTCCGATTTTTGTCACTTCCGGCAGCCGTCCGCTCCGCCATTAAGCAAGTAAACACGGGCCCTAGTACGTCAGCACGTAAATTTCGAAACATAATGACGCCCCAACTTTCGATCCGCGTCCTGTCGAGTGAAGTTCCACTCGATGGTCCGCTGTTCGGTATTTCTCGCTTGCTGCCAGGCATCAAC
>Ga0308009_10000089_pt1 | contig 86902 bp, 87 predicted proteins | sample Neamet127_FD_203134 | JGI IMG/M metagenome (GOLD analysis project Ga0308009, IMG submission 203134) | Marine microbial communities from water near the shore, Antarctic Ocean - #127 | ecosystem: Environmental > Aquatic > Marine > Unclassified | place: Southern Ocean | collected 2014-07-24 | reverse complement strand
ACGGCACCCACACTGCAACTTACGCGTACATTGCAACACACCACCAAACTCACACTAGATACCAATGGTGACGCTTTGGTGTGGCGCTATACTTTGAGTAGCCAATACCTTTATAGTGCTGATGGTGCAAAGCAAAGCACACAAGAATACCCCACTGATAACAAATCGCTACTTATATATGTAAGCGCTGATGTGGATTTAAGTGGCACTAATGCCACTATTAACGAACGTATAAAAGCTGATAGTTGGGCTTTGTTATACCAACAACTTGGCTCTCGCATCACACGCCAGCTTAGTTTTCAATAATGCTTATTAAACCAGACCAACTCGATAATCATCTTACCAAAGGTTTAGCAGGTTGTTACTTTGTGCATGGTGATGAGCCTTTATTGCAGCAAGAAATATGTGATGCAATCCGTAACAAAGCACGTCACGAAGGTTTTTTAGAACGCGACTTGTTTCATGCTGAGGGCCGCTTTGATTGGCAACAAATCACTGCCTCTGATCAAGCTATGTCACTTTTTTCTAGCCGCAAGATCATTGAAATAAGAATCCCCAACGGCAAACCTGGCAAAGAAGGTTCCGCCGCTCTAAACTTATTAGTAGAAAATCCCAATCCGGATAATTTAGTACTCATTAGTAGCGGCAAGATTGACTCCAAAAGTCAGAGCTCAAAATGGTTTAAAGCGCTAGATGCAGCGGGTGTATGCATGGCAGTTTTCCCATTAGAAGCCCAACACATGGGGCGCTGGATCAATAATAGAGTTAAAAAACTAGACCTAACCATCACCCCAGACGCATGTGAGCTGTTAATTCAACGCACTGAAGGAAATTTGTTAGCGACCGCTCAGGAATTAGAAAAATTCACCCTCAATGGTGCAAACTTTGAAATTACTGCACAACACATTGATAGTGATGTAGGTGGCCTTGCTCGCTACAGTAATTACCAGCTAGTAGACACTGCACTTATGGGCCAGGCCAGTCACAGCCTTACTATGCTCTATGGGCTCAAAGAGGAAGGCACTAGCGCAATGGATATTTTATGGGTGTTAAGTCGCGAAGTGAGGCTTTTGGCAAGCATTATAGGTAACTCTCAAGGCATTGAAGCTGGACTTAGGCAAGAACGCGTGTGGGAAAAGCGCAAGAGCTACCTGCGCACTGCAGCAAAGCAGCATGATCATCAAAGTGCCCAGCACATGCTAGCGCAATGCGAAGCGATAGATCAGTGCGTAAAAGGCGTAAGCAAAGCTAATACATGGGATTTACTAAGTGGTTTGATAATGCAGTTAGCTGGAAAACCTATCCATTAAAGCGCCCTATGCTATAGGCACTCAAATCGGTGCCTTTTTCTGGCTCCAGCAACACTTCAGCCAACATTTGCCCACTTGTAGCCGCCTGAGTCATCCCTAAATGAGCATGCCCAAACGCATAAGCCAACCCTTGCCACTTTACCGAAGGCCCAAGCACAGGCAATGAATCAGGTGTAGAGGGCCTATGCCCCATCCATTTTTGACCATTTTGTGTATCCAATTCAGGTAAAAAACGCTTCGCTAAAGCTAGTAAATTATCACTGCGCTTATAATTTGGCGCTGCACTTAAACCAGCAAACTCTGACGCACCACCTACTCGCACGCCCATAGATAAGGGCGATACAGCAAACATCTGCTCAGCAAACAACAACTCATGATTTAGCTGTATATTTGGGTAAGGCAAGGTGGTGTTATACCCCCGCTCAGACTCTAACAAACACGTCTCCCCCACCTGCTTTGATAACTGCTTAGACCAAGCTCCAGCTGCAACTACAGTTACATCTGCCACATACTCACCACTTGAGGTTTTAATACCCACGACATGTTTATCTTGAGTTATTAAAGTGTCTACATTAGCTGCCAATATAGCCACACCTTGGCTCACTAGCCATTCACGTAGACTAGATACCAACTCCTTTGGATCATCAATAATACGCCATTGCGGCTGCAACACACCAAACGTCTTAGCCTTGCCTATAGAGGGCTCCATAGCACGCAGATCTTCTTCACCTAAGAGTTCATAATGCTGCCCATATTGCTTACGGATAGCCCACTCTTGAGCGCTTAATTTAAAGTTTTCATAGTTATCATAGACGCGGATACAACCTTTATCTCGCACCTTATCCGCATAGCCTATTTTGGCTAGCATCGGATCATAGTCTGCACTGACTCGGCAATTAATAGCATGTAAGGCTTTGGCAATATGTGCCACATTTTTTGTACGGCTATGGCCAAGATAAGACAACAACCAAGGTATTAAGTGAGGAATATGTGCTGGCCGAATAGACAAAGGTCCCATGGGATCAATCAGCCACTTGGGAATAGACCACATTTGGCCTGGCAAGCTGTGTGGTACACACTCACTAATAGCTAACGCCCCTGCATTACCATAGGAGGTTTTATCACCTGCTGGGTCTCGGTCTACAATAGTCACCTTAACCCCTCTATGATGGAGGGCATAAGCACAACAAAGGCCTACCATTCCAGCCCCCACCACAATGGCACTGCTAGGCTTTTTCATGATTAGTCTAAGTGGTTCATGTGTTCAATGGTGTCGTGGTGGTCGTTTAAATACTTTAACCACTGGCTCACTAGGGCAGCATCATCAGGTGCAGCGCTAACACCTGCACCAATATGGCCTTCTAATACGGCTTCAACAGCCAAGCTTACCGTAGTTGATACCAAGCGCGCCATTGCACTGCCTTGATCATTACCAAAAGCATCCATAGCATAGCTTTTACGCCAAACCAGCTGCTGTGTTTTTGGATCTTTAGCCAATAATTCAACATGCAAAACCACCCGATCTTGCTCACCCTCTTGAAAGGCATATTTTTGCCAAAGCTCATCAGATTTAGCAGTCAATTGAGCAGTGCCAGTTTCGCCTTGGGCAGAGGCCACTAAACTAAAAATGTCTTTCCATGCCGCAGACCAACCTGTAAGACGCAAAGAGCCCCTAATAAAAGTATCGACAGTCCATTTGGGGTCAAAGTGATACTGGCTGATAAATGGTAACGAATCACGATTAGGAATCGCTTCAAAGGTTGCTGTATGTTCTTTAGATAGTGCAACGGTATAGTCTCGCATTGCATGCCAAGGCTTACTGTTAGTTTTAACTTGCGCATTTTCACGCCACTGTGCTGGAGACCTAAGAGCGGTAAGAACACCTAGTGGAGACCAAGAAAATTTATATTTGAAGTCATTCTCTTGAGCCGGTAAACCACCACAAAAAGATCTAAATTCAATATGATTATTGTCGTTATAAACTGTAGATTGACGATAATCATCCACCAAGGCATGAGCCAATAGATGATCTATACCCGGATCTAAACCCACTTCATTCACTAAACACAGGCCTTTATCTAACGCTTGCTGGTGTAAGTCGTGCATCTGGGGAGACAAATAGCTACTGGATACAAAATGAGCTTGGTTATCCAAAGCCAGCTGTGCCACTTGAACATGAAACGAGCCGGGCAACATAGACACTAATACATCGTCCTTACTTACATTTTGAGCAAGTTCATGCCAATCCAATGTGCGTGCCTGACATTGGCCATCCATTGCTTGTATTACCGCTTCAGCTTTACTAAGTGTGCGGTTCCACAGCCATAACTGTGCGCCATTGCCAATGAGCCGTTTGATACCAGGAGCACTAGAAAGTCCAGCACCTAACCAATGGATGATCGCCATAATGAGACCTTATTAAATTTTATTATTTGATATTACTGGTTAAAATCTAACACTAAACCTAAGGTTTTAACGTTAGATTTCAACTGATTTTTTCACCTTTAGCTTGTAAATCTGCATGGTAAGAGGAGCGAACTAACGGACCACTGGCCACATGCTTAAAGCCCATAGCTTTAGCTGCTGCACCTAATTCATCAAATTCTGCAGGAGGCACAAACCGATCTACTGGCAAGTGATTTAAACTAGGCTGCAAATATTGCCCAAGTGTAAGCATGTCGACCCCATGGTCACGAAGATCTTGCAACACTTGCAATACTTCTTCGTTGGTTTCTCCAAGGCCCAGCATCAAACCAGACTTGGTTAAAACATCTGGGCATTGTTGCTTGTATTTTTGTAGTAAATCTAACGACCACTGGTAGTCAGAGCCTGGACGGATCTTTTTGTACAAGCGTGGTATTGATTCCAAGTTGTGATTAAACACATGGGGCGGCGTCTTGGCCAATATGTCTAAAGCAATATCCATGCGGCCACGAAAATCTGGCACCAACACTTCAACCTGAGTTGAGGGAGTGCGCTCGTTGATGGCAGCGATACAATCAGCAAAATGCTGTGCTCCACCATCTCTTAAATCATCACGATCAACAGAAGTAACCACCACATATTTAAGAGCCATGTCAGCTACTGCTGTGGCCAACTCTGTAGGCTCATCTACAGACAGTGGATTGGGGCGTCCATGAGCCACATCACAAAATGGGCATCTGCGTGTGCAAATTTCACCCATAATCATAAAGGTGGCCGTGCCATTACTAAAGCACTCACCTAGGTTGGGGCAATTTGCCTCTTCACAAACAGAAGCTAGCTTATGCTCTCGTAGCTTAGATTTAATGCGATTAATTTCGGGCGAACTACGCACTTTGATTCGCAACCAATCAGGTTTGCGAGGCATTTTATCTGTAGGTATCACCTTTATTGGGATACGGGCTACTTTTTCCGCTCCACGAAGTTTAACGCCTGCTTCAGCTTTGTATGATGTCGCCATGGTAACTATTGCTCGTTGATTATATTCAAAGGTGTTTTACCCAAGCGTCTTGGGTTTCATTAACTTGTGTATACTGCAATTGATGAATTATTTTTTTACATAGATTACTAGCCACAAGGTCTAACTCAATCACATCAGTTGCATCGTGGAAATCTTTCATTTGAGCCATTTTTAAACCTGCGTAACCGCAAGGGTTAATCCGCTCAAAAGGGCTAAGATCCATGTCTACATTGAGTGCTAAGCCGTGAAAACTGCACCCCTTTCGGACCCGCAAACCCAAAGACGCAATCTTACAGCCCTCAACATACACTCCAGGGGCGCCAGCCTTAGTAGCAGCGTTAATGCCATAACCAGACAAACAGTCTATTAGGGCCTCTTCCATGTGTGTAACCAACGCTCTAACACCTATATTTAAGCGTTTTAAATCTAGCATAAGGTAGATCATCAACTGCCCTGGCCCATGATAGGTCACTTGACCGCCACGATCCGATTGAACCAAAGGGATATCGCCTTGATTCAATAGATGTTCTGCCTTACCAGCTTGACCTTGGGTAAACACTCTATGGTGCTCTAGCACCCATATTTCATCCAAAGTACTCGCATCACGTTGGTTGGTAAAGTCTTGCATTGCTTGCCAACTTATACCGTAGGCGTGAGGCGTTAAACGCCTTATTAATACGCCGCCAATACTGCTTCCCCTAGAGGACAAGCTTAACCTTGCCACTATTCATTAAGGTTTGATGTATTAGCTTTAAGTGCTCTTCACTTTGCGCAGTCACTGACAAGCGGACCGATTGGAATGTTCCATTTTTACTATCTACAGCCTGCACTTTTTTAAGGTCTATGCCCGATGCTAGCTCTGTTACGCACTGCACTACCCAGTCTTTATAATCTGGGGTTTTAAGACCCACGATTTTCAGACTGTAGTTAGCACAGGGAAACTCAATCTTTGGCTCTTCTTGCTTTTGTATTTCTTGCTTCAATTTCATCATTCGCCACTAATGAGTCGAGTTATACTATCTACCATACCTTTAATAAACCCACCTTCTCTAAGGTCTTTGCTGGCAATCAAATCTCTGCTGACAATAGTCTCTTCATCAAGGGTAATGACAAGCTTACCTAAAACGTCACCTGCTAAAAGAGGCGCCTCAATTTCGGTATTAATATCAATAGTGGCCTTAATGTATTTAGCTTGACCACGAGGAATAGTCACAGCAAGATCTTCTTCAAGCTTTAAATCTACATAATCTTCAACACCACCCCAAACTCTAGCTTGAGTGATGACTTCGCCAGCATCATAAAGTAAATGCGTTTCAAAAAAGCGCATACCGTAAGTCAGTAATTTTTGAGATTCTTGAGCACGAGACTCTGTGCCGGCTGCGCCTAGCACAACAGAAATTAATCGTTGACCATCTTTTTTAGCCGACGCTACCAAACAGTATCCAGCAGCAGAGGTATAGCCTGTTTTAAGGCCGTCCACTGTGCTGTCGCGCCACAAAAGTTTATTACGGTTGGGTTGTCTGATTTTGTTAAAGGTAAATTCTTTTTCTGAATAAACTTGGTACTGTTCTGGGTAGTCACGAATAATAGCTCTAGCTAAGATAGCTAAATCTCTTGCTGTTGTTTCAAGCCCATTGGCCGGCAGGCCTGTGGCATTTTTAAAGTTTGTTTGGGTCATACCCAAACGCACAGCATGTAGGTTCATTAAATCGGCAAAGGCTTCTTCACTGCCTGCAATATGCTCTGCCACAGCCACACTAGCATCGTTACCCGATTGAATAATGATGCCTCGCATTAAGTCTTCCAACTTAACAAACGTACCTTCTTGGATAAACATGCGCGAGCCTTTAGTACGCCATGCCTTTTCACTAATACGCACTTGATCTTCTAAAGACACATTACCCGCAGCAACTTCATAATCAAGAATATAAGCTGTCATCAACTTGGTTAAACTTGCAGGGGGTAACAATTGGTCAGCATTATTTTCTACAATGACTTCGCCTGTCAATGCATCAATCAATATGTAAGCTTTAGCAGCTAATTGCGGCGGTTGAGGCACTAATGCTTGGGCTGCGTAGGATGAGCTTGCCAACCCCATACATACAAATAAAGACATTGCCATTGCAGCAGCTTTAACTAGTGGCATAGTGCTAAGACCATGTTTTATTGCCTGTTTCACAGAGCAAAATAATAATTTAGCCGAAGCCACTGCAGTTGCCATACTCAAAACACCTTAAGTTGTTGATCCAATAAAACCTTGCGGTTTTCATTGGCAATTTTTAACGATCTGATTGTACCATGAGACCCATAATAGAATCAGCACATTAGGGCCTAATCATTAGCCCTTGCCCGCGCCCGAGCGTCACAAGCTGCTGCATTAACGCAGCAGCACTGCCATTGTCAGTCATAGGGCCAATTAATACCCTAAATAAATCTGGTCGATCATTGGCCTGTTCTACAAATACATTTGATCGCCTAAGCTCTTGCACCAAGGTATTGCGCAACAACAAAGCGCCTCCAATCCGAGATACTGCAGCAACTTGCACGTAATACCCAGGCACACGCTTAGACTGTTGGCGAATTTCCTTGCTTGATGATCTCTTCGTTAAGGTGCCAGGCTTAACTGTGGGCTGGGCAATAGGAGTTGCTTTAGCCTTGGCGCCTTTAACAGCTGACGGTGTTATTGTCTTTTTTGAAGCAGAAAAGCTATTTGCTTTGCGCTGTTTTCTAATCCGTTTTTCTAGCTCTGGGCTCCAACGACTTGCATCAATCGCCTCAACCAATACATTAGCCACACCTGTTTTTCGGTAATCTAATTTACTAGCAGCCGCGTAAGATAGGTCAATCACTCGATCACCATGAAAAGGACCACGATCGTTAACTCTAACAATCACTATTTTATTGTTATCAAGGTTAGTAATACGGGCATAAGTAGGCAAAGGTAAAGACTTATGGGCCGCACTCATTGAGTACATGTCATAGGTTTCACCGTTTGAGGTTAAATGACCATGAAATTTTTGACCATACCAAGAAGCCAAACCACGTTCTTTAAAGCCCACACTTGATGGCATAACACTGTAGGTTTTACCCCACACTTCGTAGCGGCTTTTATTGCCACCACGACTATGAGCCTCAACTTTAGGAATCGCATCGGCTGCATTGCTCATATCCAAGTGCTGCTTAGGTCCTAAGTCTTGTTTTATGGAGTAGCGGGCTTCAGTTTTAGCTTTTGCAGTTGCCACCAATGCCGCTTGCGAAATGTTCACAGAACCAGAGGCTCCAGTAGGCTGCTTGCTAGTATTTGAGCATGCACTAATACCAAGCATCAGCACAGCACTTGAAATGAGACGTAATCCATATTGCATGTTAAAAACCTTGTTTCAAGCTTAGTTGAGTCTATTTTACTCTTGCGCGATGCCTTGAGCGATTTCTACCACTGCTCTAGCGTACCAAAGGGAATGATTATAACGTGTTATCGCGTAAAAGTTAGCTCCACCTAAACGGTACTCATTGCCATTTTCAGTTGAAAAGGCATATAAATTAAACTCGCCCGCGTCAATTGATGAAGATAAAGTAATCCCCCGAGCTTCCCACTGTGACAAAAGCACACCTTGGCGCTTGGCTTTCTTACTCACCCAAGCGGGCTCTACTAAAGAGTCAACAGTTAATAACCAAGGCTTGCCTGCTTGCCAGCGGTGGCGGGCAAGGTAATGAGCAATACTAGCGATGTTATCATCTACACTATTAAATAAATCGATGCGTCCATCACTATCTCCATCGACAGCGAAATCACGGTAGCTTGTGGGTATAAACTGACCCATTCCTACTGCACCGGCTGCAGAGCCTTTAACTTGTGTAGGATCTAAACCTTGGCTATAGCAAAGACGAAAAAATTCAGCAAGCTGACGCTGATAAAACTTACTCCTGCGAGGGTAGCCAAAAGACAGTGTCGCCAACACCCTCAAAGCTAAGTGTTTACCCATGTTAGCGCCGTAATTACTTTCTATTCCTGCTATAGCTGCAATAATAGCCGCATCTACGCCAGTCTCTTTGGCAACCTGCTGTAATTGTGCAGCATTTTTTTGCACAAAGGCCTTGCCTGATTTAATACGTGATGCGCTCACTAGCCGTTTTTGATATCCACTCCATTTCAGTTTATTTTCGGGCGCATTGCGCAGCACTGGCACAATACTGGGCTTGGCTTTTGTTTGAGCTAAATATTGTATGACTTGATCTTGAGTAAAACCCAAATCACCCGAATCATTTAACCATTTAGACACGTCATCTCGCGCAGTAAAGCTGGCATATACCTGTGTAGTTAAAAGCCCAATCAACAAGCAACCTAGCGTTATTTTTTTCACAGCAATCTCCCTATATATGTCCCTTAAGTGTAACTAATTACTACTTAATACCCAACTGTCTTGCACTAATAAAGGGGGACATAGATTGATACTTTAACTTTATCATGGATATTTTCGTGTGTGCCTAATCAACCTATTAACTGTAAAATCTATCAAATATAAGAATAAATTTTAATACGCTTACCAATTGATAAGAAAAGCCTATCAATGGTCGTAATAGAATTAATTAGACACGCCCCCTTGTGACCTGCAAAATGCACAATAATTTCATTAAATCAATTATTGACCTTCGGACGCTCTATGACCCTTTCACCACTGCAGCTTAGACAACAGATCCGTAGCGGCTCTATGACCAGTAACACCTCTGGTTTGTGCTCAGGTTATGTACAGGGAAATCTGTGTATTTTACCTGAAGCTTATGCCAATGATTTTTTAAAATTTTGCCACCTCAACCCAAAACCATGCCCTATTATTGGTATGTCTGAAAAGCCCGGAGACTTTCGTCTAAAAAGCTTAGGTCAAGACATCGACCTGCGCACCGATATTCCTCAATATAGGCTTTTCAATCATGGCAAAGCTGATCATCAAGTGGGTAACATTCTTGATCATTGGCGTGATGATTTAGTGGCCTTTGTGCTTGGTTGTTCTTTCTCTTTTGAGGAAGCGCTAATAGCAGATGGGCTAGAGGTTCGTAACCTTACCGAAGGTGTAAATGTTCCCATGTATCGCACTAACATTGCCTGTAAAAAAGCAGGGCCATTTGCGGGCAATATGGTGGTTAGCATGCGGCCATACAAACCTGCAGATGCTATAAGAGCGATTCAAATATGCAGCAGATTCCCTTCTGTGCATGGCGCTCCAGTGCATTTTGGCTCACCTGGCGACATTGGCATTACAGATTTAAACCAACCTGATTTTGGTGATCGAGTCACCCTTAAAGACGGTGAAATACCTGTTTTTTGGGCTTGTGGAGTAACACCTCAAGTAGCCGTTGAAAAAGCTAAACCATCATTTTGTATTACTCATGCACCTGGCTGTATGTTGGTTACCGACTTACCCAACAGCCAGCTGGCGATATTTTAAACAAGGAAAATAACATGCTACTTAATTGCGATTTAGGGGAAAGTTATGGTTCTTGGACTATGGGCCAAGATGCCAAAGCAATGCCACACATTGACCAAGCTAACATTGCCTGTGGTTTTCATGCCGGCGATCCATTGGTAATGCAGCGTACATTGGCATTAGCAAAAACACATGGGGTGATGGTGGGAGCCCACCCTGCTTACCCAGATTTAGTTGGTTTTGGTAGAAGGTCTATGAACTGTTCAGCCCAAGAAATAGTGGCGTTTATGCACTATCAAATTGCGGCGTTAGAGGGCATGGCAGCTTGCCAAGGCTTAGTGCTAAGTTACGTGAAGCCCCACGGCGCCCTTTATAATGACATGATGAGCAAATCATCGGTGCGAGACGCAGTAATGCAAGCAGTGAGTAGCTATCCAACGCGGCTATCTTTTAATGGAGACAGTGCTCCATCATTAAAACTAATGCTGCAAGCCAACGCTTATGCCAAAGACCATCTAAAACAAGCGCAAGAGCTCAATTTAGAACTCTATTTTGAAGCCTTTGCAGATCGTTGTTACGAAGATGATGGCAGCCTAATGGCCCGCTCTAAAGCTGGCGCAGTATTAGATCATGATGCCATGCTAAAGCAAGTACAACAGCTCACTCAAACAGGTACCATTACCACAGCTAGTGGGGCAGCCTTAAAACTCCAAGTCGATAGTCTTTGCGTACACGGCGATAATGATGCCGGTATTGCGGCTATAGAATCTATCCGTAAGTTGATGGACAATCCATCCACTGATCAAGCATAGCCACATACTATGAGCCCTAATCAAACACACATAGCAATAGCCAGTGAAAATAGCTACATCATCTATTTTGGCGACCCTGACAGCTTGCAAATTAGCCCTGAAGTTAGTGCCGCTATAGCCAGTGCATGTGCCCAAGTAAAGCAGCATTTTGGAACTAAACTTATCGATTTAGTGGCATCCTATGCGTCTTTATTAGTCATTTATGAAACTCATCAGTGTGACCACTTATGGGCAAAGACAGCCCTAAGATTGATATTAGATACGCCACAACAGGTTAGTCAAAATGGTGGCCAACTGGTTGAAATACCTGTGTTTTATAGTACCAAATATGGCCCAGAGCTTAATTTGTTAGCCCAAAATGCAGGGCTTAGTGTGGAGCAAATTATCGATATACATAGCGCTACAGAGTACCGCGTGTATGCCATTGGTTTTGCGCCAGGTTTCGCTTACTTAGGTGAAGTAGATGAACGCTTAGCCGCGCCAAGGCTTGCCACCCCAAGACTTAAAGTACCAGCTGGCGCAGTAGCTATTGCTGATCGCCAAACTGCAGTATATCCAGCCAGCTCTCCTGGTGGATGGAACCTTATTGGCCTTTGCCCTACCCCAATGTTTAATGCACAAACACAGCCACATATGCCTGTAACAGTGGGTGATCGAGTTCGGTTTGTGCCTATTGATGAGCAACAGTATCTCACTATGGGAGGCTTGTTACATGAGCTATAAAGTTCTTCAACCTGGTTTACTTAGTTCAATACAAGATCTGGGCCGTTTTGGCCAGCATGATATCGGCTTAACTACTGGAGGGCCTTTAGACAATGAAGCCTTTTTATGGGCTAATCGAATTTTGCATAACGTCCCAAACGCCAGTGCCATTGAATTAAGCTTTGGCGGTTTACAGTTATTAGCCCAAACCAGTAGTTACTTATGCGTGACAGGTGCCCAGCTAGATTTGACTATTAATGGCGTTGAAAAGGCTTTATGGACGAGTCATAAAATCTTACCTGATGACGAAATTAAACTAGGCTATTCTAGCCATGGATGTCGAAGCTATGTCAGTGTAGCTGGTGGATTTAATATCAATCCAAGCTTTGGCAGCAGCGCAACAGTGGTTCGAGAAAAGGTAGGAGGTATTGCAGGTACTAAACTTGCAGCCAATGATTACTTGCCTTGCTCGCGCATCACGCAATTGCCACGCCAAGCACTAGCGCCAGAACACAGGCCTTTGTATGCTCAAAAAAACACCAGTAGGCGTGATGGAAATACTGTATTACGCTTATTGCCTGGTTACCAACATCACCTGTTTGATGCCGCTACCCGAGCGCGTTTTTTCCATGGACAATATACAGTCACAGATCGAAGTGACCGCATGGGGATGCGCCTTGAAGGGCCAGCTGTGCCCTGCCCATCCCAAAACATGTTATCAGAAGGCATTTGCTTAGGTGCGGTTCAAGTGCCTGCCGATGGGCAACCTATTGTTCTACTTAAAGATCGTCAAACCATTGGTGGCTACCCTAAAATAGGTGCAGTTTTAGCCCGAGATACGGCTTCTCTTGCTCAGTTGAGACCTGGAGATACGCTACATTTTGAAGAAGTAGATTTGTACCAAGCCCATACTATTAATACCCTAGCCCAACTTAAATTTAACCATACACCACTGTTGCACCTGAAGGATTAACCATGCTTAATGACCAACAACTTAGCCAACAGATTGAAGATGCTTTAGTCGCTCGAAATCCTCGTGGCATGGCCCAAGTGCAGCCTGCTTTAGATGCAGGTTATTGCTTAAGAGCGGCACAAATTTTACAAACTTGTATAAAAGGCACATCAGGAAGCACAGTGCTCATTGGCACAGGATTTCCTGTAGTAGGTACCTTTGAAACAGATGGTCCTGTGGGCGCTATCGCACTTTACCAGTGCTTAGAAGAACTAGGCGCTGTGCCTATAATTGTATGTGGAGAACCACTTGTGGGGGCTCTTAGCGCACGCTATCGGACACATAAAATTGAACTAGGTATTTCAGACAATATAGCAGCGCAGACTTTAGCTGCTCTGGAGCTTCTAAACCCACAAGCGATTGTTTCTATTGAACGCCCAGGCCAAGCTCAAGATGGGGGCTATTACAATATGCGTGGTGAGAGTATCAGCCAAGGCACTGCGTGTTTTGATAGCTATATGGACTTGGCTAAATGCCCTACTATCGCCGTAGGTGATGGTGGCAACGAAATAGGCATGGGAAAGGTAACCCATGCACTTGAAAAGCTGGATATCGTGCCTGCTATAACCCAAGCAGATGAGCTTATTATTGCAGATGTTTCTAACTGGGGCGCGTACGGCATGATTGCTTTTTTAGGTCTATGGCATAGACACGATTTATTAGCTAAAATTGAGCCCTTGTCTATTTTGCAGTATTTATCAGACCTTGGCAGCGTAGACGGTGTAACGCGTATAAACCAACTTACAGAAGATGGTTTGCCAGTAAGCGAAGGCCAATCTGTGATTAACCAATTACGCCAAATTACTGGTTTTTGTGATTAATTTTGTCAAAAAAATCAATATAGGAGCTCAGTGTGCGTCTTCGTAACCTCAACAGCTTTATTAAGGTGGCTACTTTAGGTAGTTTCCACGGTGCTGCGTCTCAGTTACATGCGTCTCAGCCTGCGATTTCTGCTCGCATTGCCACTTTAGAAGAAGAACTAGGGGTTAAGCTATTTAAACGAGATCAAAGCGGCACCAAACTTACTGCACGGGGCAGGCAATTACTACCTTTTGCCGAACGCTTGGTGGCTATTAGTAGTGAAATGAAGGCTCAGTTACAAGATGACGCCCCTCAACAGGGTGTATTTCGTATTGGCATTGCAGACACTGTAGCGCACTTATGGCTAAGAGATTTGTTAAAGGTGTGGCGTGAGCAGCACCCATTAATCCAATTCGAACTCACTATAGACTTGTCGTTATCGCTATATAAGCAGCTAGAGGAACACCAACTAGACCTAGCGCTAATGGTGTACACAGGGCAAGCAGTGTCTGTTAACACCCAGCCACTAAGCTCGCTTCCACAAGTGTGGGTAGGTAGCCCTCACTTTGCCAAAAATAGCCGTAGTATGGACATCAACGCTTTAAGTCGATGCCCTATTTTAAGCTTTCCAGCAGCCACAGGCCCAGGAAAGCACTTGCAAGAATTATTTAGCCAAGTGGCAGAAAAACCAAAATTTCATACCAGCAATTCAGTGTCTGGCTTATTAGCTATGGCTGAACAAGGTGCCGGCATTGCTTTATTGCCTCAACCTATTGTAGAAGATGCGTTAAACAATGAACGCCTTATCACATTTAATGTTGATCCAGCACCTCCAAAACTAAAATTTTGTTGTGGTTGGCGTCAAGATGAAGATCGTTTATTACCACAATTATTAGCCGACAGCGCCAGTCAACTGGTTAGTCAAATTATTAGAGATTAAGTTATGAGCATTGTTTACCTTAATGGCAGTTTTATACCCATGGAAGAAGCTAAAATTTCACCTTTAGATCGGGGCTTTTTGTTTGGTGATGGCATCTATGAAGTGATTCCTTCTTATGGTGGAAAAATGGTGGGTTTTGGGCCACATATTGACCGTATGATCGAAGGTTTGGCCGCATTAGAAATACAGCTTAACTGGAGCCATGATCAATGGCGTGACCTATGCCAGGAGTTGATTAATCTCAACCCTGATCCTCAAGTTGGACTATATTTACACGTCACCCGTGGTGCCGACACTAAGCGCCATCACCCCTACCCTGCAGGTGTAACGCCTACAGTCTTTGCTATGCCTACGGCTATTCCGGCTGCTCCTATTCCGCAGCGAGATAAAGTTAATGCCTACAAAGTAACCACCATGCAAGATCATCGCTGGAAGAAGTGCAACATTAAGTCCATTTCTTTGCTTGGTAATGTAATGCATTATCAGCAAGGCTACAGCCAAGGTAGTGACGAAGTTTTGTTATTTAATGAACAAGGTGAACTAACTGAATGCGGCGCCTGCAATGCATATATTGTTAAAAACGGCACCGTAATTACACCCGTGTTGGATAATCAAATTTTACCAGGCATCACTCGCCTGATTGCTTTAGGCGTATTGCGTGAAGACGGCAGCATTGCTGTAGAAGAACGAAATGTCACAAGAGAAGAAGTGTTTGATGCTGACGAAATTTGGATTTCCAGCTCTAGTAAAGAAATTGCCCCAGTGACTCAAATTGACGGTCAATTGGTAGGTGATGGTAAGCCTGGCCCTGTATGGGAAAAAGCTGCTCAACTATACAGCGCTGGCAAATTTAACTACTAGAGACTTCATCATGGCCCGTCCAAGTTATATGGCCGTAGACCTGTCTGCATTGGTTCATAATTATCAATGGGCCTGCAGTCTAGCTCCTCACTCACAGACTATGGCTGTAGTTAAAGCTAATGCATACGGTCATGGAGCAATAGAGTGCGCTATGGCTTTACAACCCTATGCCCCTATATTTGGCGTGGCCTGTATTGAAGAAGCTTTAGTATTGCGCAAAGCAGGCATCCATAAGCCCATCGTATTACTAGAGGGGCTCTTTAGCGCTGACGAAGTGGCTGTTGCTGCTGAGCAAGGTTTTTGGGTCATGGTAGAAGATCCTACGCAAGTTAGTGCTATATTGAATGCCAATTTAGCCAAACCTATTACAGTATGGATTAAAGTAGATACTGGCATGCACCGTTTAGGCTTAAGCCCAAGCAATGTGGATCGCTATTATCAACAGTTACGGGCAAGTGATAACGTAGCCCAAGGCATCGTATTTGCTACTCACTTTGCCAGTGCAGACGAAATTAATAATGACTTCACTAAGCATCAACTAAAGCTTTTTATGGACACCGTTGAGCCTTTTAATACGCCTTTAAGTTTGGCTAATTCACCCGCTATTATGGCCTGGCCAAAAGCCCACGCTGATTGGAACCGAGCGGGGTTCATGCTATATGGTAATTCACCCCTAGATGCAGATCACCCTTCAAGTCAGGGTTTACAGCCCGTTATGGGGATGTATTCTGCCATTACGTCTTTGCGTGAAATTGAGGCTGGACAAACAGTGGGTTATGCACAAACATGGGCCGCTAAGCGCACTTCAGTCATCGCCACTGTATCCATTGGCTATGGGGATGGCTACCCTCGTAATGCTGCTTCTGGCACACCAGTGTTGGTAAACGGCCAGCGTGCTAGCCTTGTTGGCCGCGTGTCTATGGACATGATTACTTTAGATGTGACAGATCTTCCGGGGGTTAAAATAGGTGATCCGGTATGTTTATGGGGCAACGATTTGAATATCAATGAAGTTGCAAGACACTCAAGCACTATAGGTTATGAATTAATGACCAGAGTGACACAGCGCCTACCCATTAAGTATATCCGCTAATCTAAGTGCGCTATCTCTAAGTACGTTGAGGCCTGCGGGCATGTATAGACATTAATAAACCCAAACTTGCCATCAAAGTGACAGCCGATGTACCTCCATAGCTTACCATAGGCAATGGGACACCAACCACGGGTAACAAACCGCTAACCATACCGATATTAACCACTACATATACGAAGAAAGTGAGGGTTAAACTTGCCGCTAACATTCGATCAAACGGATGCGCTGCAGATCCAGCGATCACTAGACCTCTAAGTAACACTAAAAAATAGAGGGCAAGTAATAAACAAACACCCATTAAACCAAACTCTTCAGCAAGTACAGCAACGATAAAGTCAGTATGGGTCTCTGGTAAAAAGTCTAGGTGTGATTGCGTACCTTGTAACCAACCCTTCCCATTAATACCACCTGAACCGATCGCAATTTTAGACTGGATAATATTCCAACCTGCACCCAAAGGGTCGCTTTCTGGGTCTAAAAATGTCAGCACCCGCTGTTTTTGGTATTCGCGCATCCCCATCCATAAAAGCGGCATACCTGCAGCGCCTATTACCATTGCAGCGATTAAATAACGCCACAATAACCCCGCAAAGAAGATCACAAAAACACCAGAGCTTCCCACAAGTAATGCAGTGCCAAGATCAGGTTGCTTTGCAATGAGTAATACAGGTATCGCAACTAATAATATAGCCACAAATACATGTGCTAGCGAAGGGGGTCTGGGCCTACTACCCAAATACCATGAGACCATTAGAGGTACAGCCAGCTTCATCATTTCTGATGGCTGAAATCGCGGTAAGCCTGGTAGCTCCAGCCAACGCTGAGCACCTTTAGCACCCACGCCAAAAAAGAGCACAGCAAGCAGCAATAAAAGCCCAGCAATATATACCAAAGGAATCCAACGTTGCACATGACGTAGGTTCATTTGCGTGATGAAAATAACCACTAGCAAGGCTACGCCATAGCGTATTGATTGTCTTTGCACGGCAGCGTCACTCGCACCAGAGCCAGAGTAAAGTACTAATAAGCCAAAAGACATAATGGCAAATATCAATATCAATAAAAATGGATCTAGCCTAAGCTTTACCCAGAGCCCTGGGCCCTTTCTTAAGTGTCCTTTTGCATCTGGGGCGCTGCGCTGGAAGTCCGCCATAATTATGAGCCTCCCACATTGTCTTCTGATTTCACCTCAGGTTTGGGCTCTAAAACGTATAAGTCGAAAAGCTTACGGGCCAAAGGTGCTGCTGCAGAGCTTCCGCCTCCGCCGTTTTCAATAATCACTGCAATGGCAATTTTTGGATTATTAACAGGAGCCCAGCCTATGTACAAACCATGGTCACGAAAACGTTCAGCAATTTTATCTGCATCATAGGTGCTGTCTTGCTTTATCCCCAACACTTGAGCGGTGCCTGTTTTTCCAGCCATTTTATAACTACTATTGGCGCCACTGCGACGCCCAGTGCCTTTTGCCCCATGCATCACGTCTATCATGGCGTTATGTACACCGTCCCAATCGCTATTTCGTTTGAGCTTAATATCAATTGGTTGCTTTGGATCATTACGACCTATGTCACTCACCTTAGTAACCGCTTGGCCATTAATAGCCTTAATCATACGCACTTGGTGCCATTGGCCTTTATTAGCCAACACCATAGTCATACTTGCTATCTGAGTCGGTGTGGCTGATAAAAACCCTTGTCCAATACCAAGGTTTAAAGAATCTCCTGGAAACCAAGACGCATTCCGATTAATGCGTTTCCATTGCTTGGTGGGTAACACAGCCTTAGTAGCTTCTGGCTGATCTGCAATGGTCACTTGCCCAAACCCAAATTTGGCAAGATATTTTGTCATTGGATCATTGCCCATCAAATGGGCAATTGCATAATAATAGGTGTCTACAGACTCAACGATAGATTTATGCATATCGACACGTCCGTGACCCCCTTCTTTCCAGTCACGATAAAAACGCCCACCTTCTGTAAGCTGATAGTAGCCTGGGTCCCAAAGGGAATAGTTACGAGGTACTAAGCCAGTATCCATGCCTGCAAGAGCAATCACAGGTTTAACCGTAGACGCTGGAGGATATCGACCCCTTAATGCTCGATTGAATAAAGGCAGGTCGTCAGAATTGCGTAGCGCTTGGTAATTGGCATTGCTAATGCCAGTTACGAATTGATTAGCGCCATAAGTTGGCGCACTAGCCATAGCTAACACCCCACCAGTGCTGGGGTCTATTGCTACAATTGCACCACGCTTTCCCTCTAACAATTTCACAGCAGCTTGTTGTAATTGAGCATTTAAAAATAGAGTAATATCTTTACCAGGCACTGGTTCAAAGCGCTCTAATACCTGTAAAACTCTGCCTCTAGCATTAGTTTCTACTGTTTGGTGCCCCACAGTGCCATGCAATTCATTTTCGTAAAAGCGTTCAACACCCAATTTTCCAACATGATGGGTGGCACTGTAATTAACACTATCCAGCTTGGCTAATTCTCGATCATTAATGCGCCCCACATAACCCAAAGCATGCACAAAACCATCATCCATGGGGTAGTAACGCACCAACTCTGGTACGATTCTAACTCCTGGAAGACGGTGTTGATTAACAGTAATTTGAGCAATTTCTGTAGGGTTCAATTGAAAACGTAATGTTACTGGACTAAAAGGCCTGCGGGGCTGATTTAACCGACGTTTAAAACGTTTAATGTCATCTTGATCAATGGTAACCACTTCAGCTAGCTCAGTGAGCATAGAATCGATGCCTTTGTGCCCCTTGATTAATCGCTCTGGCACTAAGGTTAAACTATGGCTGGCACGATTACCTGCTAACAAAACACCGTTGGTGTCGTAAATTAAGCCCCGAGTTGGCGCAAGGGCCTGTAACTGCTGACGATTATTATCTGACTGCGTCACATAATGTTCATGCTGAATGACTTGCAAATAAATCAAGCGGGAAATTAAACCAACAAAAACCAACACTATAAGCAGCAAAGCCCACCAAAGGCGGGCTTTAAATTGGCTGACTTCTTGGCGCTGAGAATCCATCTTTAACCAGGGCATAATCTGCTCAGCTACTTATGATAGGGGTGATTATTAAGCAAACTCCAGGCGCGGTAGATTTGCTCAGCAAGTAACACACGCACCAATGGATGAGGGAGTGTAAGAGGTGATAAAGACCAACGTTGGTCAGCCCTTGCCAAACAAGAATCGGCTAATCCGTCTGGCCCACCGATGAGTAGAGTGACATTTTTTCCACCCATACGCCAATCACCACACTGCTTAGCTAGCTCTTGTGTACTCCAAGGTTTACCAAGCACATCTAGCGCAATAACATAATCTTGTGCTGGGATAGATGACAACATCTGTTCTCCTTCTTTAGCAATGGCACGTTTTAAATCCGCACCTTTACCCCGAAATCCTAAGCCTAGCTCTTGTAACTGCAATTGCATATCGCTGGGCATACGGCGAGCATACTCATCATAACCTTGCGTCACCCAAGCAGGCATTTTGGTGCCTACTGCTAGCAACTTAATTTTCATTTATAGGCGAGGCTCTACATCACTAGATAAATTTTCTTTAAGTGCTGGGTTCCACAAACGCTCTAGGTCATAAAAATCACGAGCTTCAGCTTGCATCACATGAACCACAACATCACCTAGATCTGACAACACCCAATCGCCACTCATTTCACCTTCAATACCCAAAGGAGCAACGCCATTTTGCTTAGCTTGGAAAGAAACTTCGTCTGCTAAGGACTTTACATGGCGATTAGAGGTTCCCGTTGCGATTACCATGTAATCAGTAACATTTGATAAACCACGTACGTCTAGAAGTACAATGTCTTTGCCTTTCATATCTTCTAAGGCACTGGTGATCAATTTTAATAAGTCTTCAATTGGCATAGCCATAATTTGTGTTCCAAAAATCTAATTAATGCCGTAAAGGCTTTGGCTTGCAATGTAGTGTGCCACTGCAGGCGCTAATTCTGTTGCACTTGGTTGATAACCTAAGCACAGCTGCTGACGTATCTGTGTTGCAGATACGTCATGTTGCCCTAATTTCAGGTGGGCCACCTGACCAGATGGTGACGCTAATAACTGTTTAGCTTCATCCACTTTGTGAGCTGTATACCAAGTAAGCAACTCAGGATCTTTAGGCCAACTTACTTGTGGCCTTGTAAGCACCAACAGGTGCCCGTATGTTAATAATTCTTGCCAGCGGTGCCATTGTGTTAATTGCGCAAAAGCATCCACACCCAAGCACCATATCAACGGCATCATTGGGCCTATTTCTTGCCTTACTTCAGCCATAGTTAACACACTATAGCTTGGTCCTTGGCGCTCAATTTCGCGCATATCTATAGCTAACTGCTCATGACTTTGAATCGCCAAAGTCAACATTTTTGCCCTTTGCTTCGCCGTTGCAACAGGCGCATGCCTATGGGCAGGCTGGCTATTAGGTAAAAGATATAGGGGTTGAACACCTAAATAGTTACTTAGCTCAATAGCCAAAGACACATGGCCTTCATGGATAGGGTCAAAGGTACCACCCCACAGCACTCTGGCTGCTGGGCTTACATTAGGTGCGGATATGTCCATCACCAAAAACTACATATTTTTGAGACGTTAAACCTTGCAGCCCAACAGGCCCACGCGCATGTATCTTGTCAGTAGAAATACCTATTTCTGCCCCCAGACCATATTCAAAACCGTCTGCAAAAGCCGAAGATGCATTGATCATAACCGAACTTGAATCTACCCGCGCTATAAACTCACGTGCTTTGGTGTAGTTTTCGCTCACAATCACATCGGTATGATGGGAGCCATAAACGTTAATGTGCTTAATAGCGGCATCCATATTAGCAACTACTTTAATAGACAATACAGGTGCAAGATACTCTGTATACCAGTCATCTTCTGTGGCCGCAACAATAGTGCTGTGGTAACTGCCAATTTCGGCCATCGCTTGCGGACATAAGCGCAGCTCAATATTAAACTCTTGCAGGCTTTGGGCAAGTTGGGGCAATATTTCAGCCACACGAGACTCAGCGATTAACAAAGACTCCATCGCGTTACATACACCATAACGTCGAGTTTTAGCATTAATGGCTATGTTAATAGCCTTGCTGGCGTTAGCTTCATCATCAATATACACATGGCAATTACCATCCAGGTGTTTAATCACAGGTATGCGCGCTTCGGCACTCACCCGCTTAATTAAGCTTTTGCCGCCACGAGGCACAATGACATCAACATACTCTGCCATGGTGATCAGCTCACCTACAGCAGCACGGTCTGTGGTTTCTACCACCTGCACTGATGCTGAAGGCAATCCGGCTTCTAGTAGGCCTTGCTTTACACATTGAGCAATAGCTTGATTCGAATGAGCGGCTTCTGAGCCACCTCTTAAAATGGCAGCATTACCCGACTTAATACATAAACTGGCTGCATCTACAGTAACGTTGGGCCGAGACTCATAAATAATACCAACAACACCTAAAGGGACACGCATTTTACCAAGCTGTATACCGGAGGGGCGAAAGCTCATTTCTGAAATTTCTCCAACAGGATCTGCAAGCGCTGCAACCTGCTGCAGCCCTAGCATCATGGCGTCAATGCCTTCGTTGGTTACTTTAAGGCGATCAAGCATGGCGTCATCTAAGCCGCGCGCTTTGCCTGCGGCTAAATCTTTCTCGTTAGCTGCAATTAGGTTTGACCTGGATGCGTTTAAAGCGCTGGCCATGGCCAAAAGAGCCTTATTTTTGGCCATAGTCGGCGCTATAGCCAAAACTGAACTTGCAGCTTTTGCTTGAACTCCTAGTTTTTGCATATAATTGACGACAGACATGGCAATGAACTCTTAAATTTTAGTGAAAATACTAGCGCGCACATTATAGCCTGAATCTAAGCCAAATAGAGCAAAAGCGAAATTAATTAATCGAATTTATCTATTCACCCCAAGCTGGCACTAAAGTCTGGGGCAACCCAAGCTGGGAGAGTATTCTAGCCACCACAAAATCAATCATATCTGCCACACTTTGGGGTCTATTATAAAACCCAGGGCTTGCAGGAATAACTACCGCCCCCATGCGTGTTAATTTAAGCATATGCTCTAGATGAATTTCCGAATACGGCGCTTCTCTTGGCACCAGAATCAACTTTCTACGTTCCTTTAAATGCACATCAGCCGCACGCTCAATAAGGTTATTACTTGCCCCGCATGCTATTGCTGACAAACTCCCTGTGCTACACGGACACACCACCATAGCGTCGCCACCACCAGAGCCTGATGCTACCGGGGCCATCCACTGCTGCTTTGCAAATACGCGAAGCTGGCCTTCGCTAGCACCATATAAATCAGTAAAAAAAGCCTGCATCGCTGCCGTTGCTGACGGCACCTTTAGGTCTGTTTCTGTGGCTAGCACTACTTGTGCAGCTGCAGACACCATCAACGATACTTCACATTTAGCAACCAACAGGCATTGCAACAACCGCAAACCATATTGGGCACCTGAAGCGCCAGTGATCGCCAAAGTCACCTTAAAAGGCGCCTCACCATCGGATGAGCGATGAGCAAACGTAGTATTCATAAAATTAATTGCGCAGTGAATTTAAACATCATTGTACCAGCTAACAGGCCATTAGCTAATACCCGCAACAACAGCAATACCTCGCTCTCACCAATATGGCGCTTGAAGATGATACACAGCGCGTCAAAACAACATAAAAGAGCTCACAATTAGACTTAAGCCGCAAGACTTTTTAGAGTAAGTGTCGTACAATAACGCCCAACTTTTACGCGCTATAATGGACATATAAAAATCTAATGCTGAGCCTCGATCAAGCCCTTGAGCAAGCCCAAGTTGACCCCCAACTTGTATCAGTAGTCGACTCAATCACTATCACCTGTAAAAATATTGCCGAGCGTTTACGTGGAGGCGCTTTAAGTGGCCTTTATGGCTCTGCTGAGCAAGAAAATATTCAAGGTGAAGTACAGAAAAATCTGGACGTCATTTCCAACGACTTGCTCAAGCAAGTGCTGCTAGCTAATAGAAGTGTGGCAGGCATTGCATCGGAAGAAGAGGAAGACGTTATTGCAGGCAACGAAGAAGGACAATATCTTGTCACTTTCGACCCTTTAGATGGCAGCTCAAACATTGATGTAAACGTCACCGTAGGCACTATTTTTTCCATACTTGCACTACCTAAAGACTGCACGGAAGTTACTGCGGACACTTTTTTACAGGCAGGTAATAAACAAATCGCCGCAGGCTATGTGTTATATGGACCCTCTGTCATTCTTGCTATCACCACAGGCAAAGGTGTGGCAATGTATAACTTAGGTGCAGATGGCGTGTTTTACCAAACACAAGATCAAGTGCAAGTGCCTACAACCACTGCAGAGTTTGCTATTAACATCTCTAATCAGCGCTTTTGGCAAGCTCCAATGCAAGCGTATGTTAACGACTTACTACTGGGTGAAGAAGGCCCTTTGGGGAAACGCTTCAACATGCGCTGGATCGCTTCAATGGTGGCTGAAGTGCACCGCATTTTGACCCGCGGCGGGATATTCATGTACCCCTACGACAGTCGCGATCCAAGTAAAGCTGGCAAACTGCGCTTAATGTATGAGGGTAACCCTATGAGCTTTCTGATTGAACAAGCAGGCGGCGCTGCAAGTAACACCTTACAACCTATTATGGACGTAGAACCTCACCATATTCACCAGCGAGTGCCTGTGATTTTAGGTTCTAAAGAGGAAGTTGAACGCATTAATCGCTACCATAAAGCCTAACTGTGCGACTAACTATATTAGTCAAAAAGTTAGCTAACTCAGCGCATTAATCATCACAGTATTATTAACTATTATTAGGATCAAACTAGATCATGAGCTATCAAAACATCCCAGCCGGTAAAGACTTACCCCACGACATTTACGTTGTCATTGAAATTCCAGCTAACAGCAGCCCTGTTAAGTACGAAATTGACAAAGACGCTGACGCTTTATTTGTTGACCGCTTCATGGCTTCGCCAATGTTTTATCCAGCCAACTATGGCTATATTAACAACACCTTAGCCGATGATGGCGACGCGCTAGATGTATTAGTTGTTACCCCTTACCCTGTTGTACCTGGAAGTGTGATCCGCTGCCGTCCAGTAGGCGTTTTAAACATGACTGATGAAGCAGGTGAAGACGCCAAGCTTTTAGCAGTACCTCATGAAAAGCTAACTCAAGCCTATAACGATGTGCAAGACATCACCGATTTACCAGAAATGCTACGCAATCAAATCAAAGAGTTTTTTGAAAACTACAAAAACCTAGAAAAAGGCAAATGGGTTAAGGTTGAGAGCTGGGAAGGTGTAGAGTCTGCAAAAGCTAAAATCCAAGTTGCAGCCGCAGCCTACAAGGGCTAAAGCAGCAACAATACACGATCTCTTTGCGCAGGCAATGAGATCGTGTGCTACCCTACCCTTGAGTTAACAACTCTCTTAGATCTATGATGCCTGCATTAGCGCGGGATATATAAGATGCCATCACCAATGAATGATTGGCCATCAAACCAAATCCAGAACCATTCATTATCATCGGACTCCATAAGGTTTCTTGGGTGGCTTCTAACTCACGAATAATTTGACGCAAACTCACTAGTGCATTTTTCTTTTCTAGCACTGAACTAAAGTCCACTTCAATCGCGTGCAATAGTTGTATTAATGCCCAACTTGCTCCGCGGGCCTCATAAAATACATCATCAATTTGAGACCAAGGCGTTTTAATTTCTAGCTCTGACGACGTGATGGTGGATTGCGTGGCTGAAGCATCTCCTGCCAAATCTGTGTTTAAGCGCTTCTGGCCTACACTGGCACTAAGTCGCTGAGACAAACTACCCAATCGTGTTTCTACGTCACCTAACCATCTAGTTAAATTATCTGCGCGGGCATAAAATTGAGCTTGGCTTTGCTGCTGATCAGACAACCGCTCAAGATAACGTCCAAGTGCATTTATACCAGTACGATACTCTCCCTCGCTTGATGGCAACATCCAGCTTTGGCTATCAAAATTGAATTGCGGCTCTGCCACAGCTAAGTCAACATCTTCAGTAGACTGCGATTGCGATCTACTAAAATCTTTACGCAATGCTCGAGATAAATCACGCACTTGAATTAAAACACCATATTCCCAATTAGGAATATTATCCATCCACACGCCAGGCAAGGAGACATCGTTAGAGAGGTATCCACCTGGCTTGTCCAGTAAAGTAGTCGCTACATTTAACAAGGCTGTTGTGGTCGCTGCGCCCGTCACGGCCTGGTTGTTACTGGGCGGCAAAACGTCAGGCTCACTATTCCAATAAAAACCCAGCACCATGGCTATCGACACATACACCAGCACAAAGGCAGCCACTGACTTAAGTATCCAGTGGCTGCTATCCACATAATCTTCTTTAATGTTACGAAATCCCTGCTTAATGCTCAGCATTTTTTACTTCCTTATGAATACCTTTAAATATTAACAACTACAATCTATGCATATATGCTGTTAGTTCGAGTAAATTTCAAGCTCATCTTTGCGCGCTAGGTAAGTAACTTCTAGCCGCACTGGCTTGCTATGCTTTATATTAGCTCGGATGCGCTGCTCTGGATCAGCACCATTCATTACTTTATAGACCCACCGTGCTTGATTATCTTTAGGGACAACAATTAATATGGTGGCCTGTAATTTTTGAGCCTGTTGTGCCACAGTGATCAACCACTTGGCCAAATGTTCATCTTGCTGGCCAATTAATTTAGCGGGCAATGGCAGCCTTTGAGTTCTCATGGTTGGTGTTTTAGTCACTGGACCAGATACTGGCTTCAGTAGCTTTTTTGTGACTAGCTCAGGCGCTGCTGTAAGTTTTTTAGTAACTGCATAATCGTCTATCAAAGCCTTCATTTCATTAAGTTTTTGATGTTGAGGTTTCACTTTCTTAGCTCTAGACCAAAATACACGAGCCTGGTCCAGCTTGCCCTTTTTTAAGCTATTACGTAACAACTCATAATATCGTTGGACAATTTTTTCTAAAGCGTCAAGTGCCTGTGGGTTGTCTGGATTTCTGTCTAGCACCTGAGTTAGAAAATAATATGCACTTTCTCCTTTTGGCGTCGTTAACTTATCATTCGAAAAAGCCCACCCAGCTTCGCCTAATAAGAAAGCAACACCGTCAGAAGGCTGAGTATTATTAACCTCAACCTCAACCTCAGACACCTGAGTCTTAGCAGTGTCATTTTTAACCACACCAGACTTCTGCTCAGTAATGTCCTTAACGATAGGAACTAGGTTTGCGCTCGGCTCTATCAGCGCCAAAGCCTTTAACACAGGTGATGATTGGGCAAGCCCAGCACTTTGATCATTAGTGACTTGTTGCCCCTGCGCTTTTATAGGGAGTTGCGTAGCACACCCTGTAAGCATGAAAAACACACTGCTAAGAACAACAGTGTTAAGGCGCAGGTATAAACGTAAAGCGGTCAAAGTCATAAAAAGCATCCAATATAGTTTACCCCTACAAGAGTAACATAACAGTGGCACAGGAGCGCAGACTCCTCTAGGGTTAAATAAAGTATAAAAACTTCGGCAAAATCCTGCCAACCTGCTATCATCTTCCATTATCTTCATTAACTTGCTGGCGCAATGGAAAGTACTTAATGGCACATATCCTGCTACTTAATGGTCCAAACCTCAACCTACTTGGTAAACGAGAGCCTGGAATCTACGGCACGCTCACCTTGGCGCAGATAGAATCACAGTGCCAACTACAATGCCAGCAAGCTGATGTTATTTTACATTGTAAGCAAAGTAACGCCGAGCACGAGCTCATAGAGGCAGTTCATCAAGCCCAAGAAGATGGCGTCCAGTACATCGTTATTAACCCAGCAGCATACACACACACAAGCGTGGCCCTGCGCGACGCATTGCTTGCAGTAAACATTCCCTTTATTGAAGTGCATCTAAGCAATGTGCATCAACGCGAAAAATTTCGTCATCATTCTTATTTATCCGATATTGCTCAAGGCGTTATTTGTGGCCTAGGTGCTGACGGTTATCATTTTGCTATGGACGCCGCCATTGGACGTTTGAGCAGTTAATTTTCATTCAAAAAAGATACACAGGAGATCATGTGGATATTCGTAAAGTAAAAAAGCTCATCGAGTTACTAGAAGAGTCTGACATTAACGAAATTGAAATTAAAGAAGGTGAAGAGTCAGTGCGCATTAGTCGCGCCTCTTCAGCAATGATGGCTGCTGCTGCACCAGTAATGCAAGCCGCTCCAGTAGCTGCGATTGCTGCTGCACCAACTGCTGTAGCAGCTGAACCTGCTGCTGCAAGCGCACCTGCTGTGAATGGCCATGCAGTAGCCTCGCCTATGGTTGGAACCTTTTATCGCTGCCCGTCTCCTGGCGCACCAGCGTTTTCTGAAGTAGGCCAAAAAGTTAAAGAAGGTGACGTTATTTGTATCATCGAAGCGATGAAAATGATGAACCAAATTGAAGCCGACAAATCCGGTACTATTACCGCGATATTGGTCGAAGATGGTGAAGCCGTTGAATTTGATCAACCTCTGGTCACTATTGCCTAATACCGGAGTTCCCTATGTTAGAAAAAGTTGTTATTGCTAACCGTGGAGAAATCGCCCTACGTATTTTACGTGCCTGTAAAGAATTAGGCATTAAAACCGTAGCCGTGCACTCCAAAGTAGACAAAGACCTAATGCACGTGCGTTTGGCTGATGAGGCGGTGTGCATTGGCCCCAACTCGTCAACCGAAAGCTATTTAAACATCCCACGCATTTTATCAGCGGCAGAAGTGACACACGCCACAGGCATCCATCCTGGCTATGGTTTCTTGGCAGAAAATGCAGACTTCGCAGAAATGGTAGAAACTAGTGGCTTTACCTTTATCGGACCTACTGCTGCAACTATTCGCATTATGGGCGATAAGGTAGCAGCGATTAAAGCTATGCAAAAAGCAGGCGTACCAACAGTACCAGGCTCTGACGGCCCTTTAGATGATGATGAAGAACGTACCAAGCGTATCGCAAGAGGCATTGGCTACCCTGTTATCATTAAAGCCTCTGCAGGTGGCGGTGGTCGCGGAATGCGTGTGGTAGAGAATGAAGAATCTCTAATTACCTCTATTGCAGTCACCAAAGGCGAAGCCAAAGGTGCTTTTGGTAATGATACGGTTTACATGGAAAAGTTTTTACAAAATCCGCGCCATGTAGAAGTGCAGATTTTGGCTGACGGCCAAGGTGGTGTTATCCACCTTTACGACCGTGACTGCTCCATGCAGCGCCGTCATCAAAAAGTAGTAGAAGAAGCTCCAGCACCTCACATGGATCAAGCTGCTCGTGCGCAAGTACTCAAAAGCTGCACCGATGCTTGTCTTGAAATTGGTTACAGAGGCGCTGGAACATTCGAATTTTTATATGAGGACGGTGGTTTCTATTTCATTGAAATGAACACTCGTGTTCAGGTAGAGCACCCTGTATCAGAAATGATTACTGGCATAGACATCATCAAAGAACAGCTGCTTGTTGCTAGTGGTTTACCACTATCTGTGAAGCAAGAAGACATCGTCATCAATGGCCATGCCTTTGAGTGTCGCATCAACGCAGAAGATGCTAAAACCTTCATGCCATGCCCGGGAAAAGTGACACAGTTTCACGCTCCAGGTGGCTTAGGTGTAAGGGTGGACTCCCATCTTTATAGTGGTTACACAGTGCCACCCTTTTATGATTCTATGATTGCGAAAATCATCACCCATGCGCCTACACGCAAACAAGCATTAAAACGTATGGAAGTGGCTTTGGATGAAATGATCATTGATGGCATCAAGACTAACATCGCTTTACAACAAGAAATTGTACGTGATGCACTTTTTGCTGAAGGTGGGGTTAATATCCATTACTTAGAAAAGAAACTAAGCCTCTAAACCTTCGTTTTGACATACTCGCCTTAACTTAATAGAAGCATTTATAACCTCTATTAAGTTAAGGCAAAAGGGCTTAAACCCAGCACCTGCATTATTTGATGCAGATACTGGGTACTGGCCCTTTTTTTTAACCCCATATATTAAGCCTAACCGCTTCCAGAGATCTTTATGCCTTGGGTTCAAATTACCTTATCTTCTACACCTGAAAATTCTGAATTTTTAGAGGACATGCTATTACTATGCGGCGCAGGGGCGGTGAGCATGCTAGATGGTGCCGACCAACCTGTCTTTGAGCCTATCAAAGGCACCACCCCTTTATGGCAAGACACCCAAGTTATGGGTTTGTTTGAAGCAGATACCGATAGTGATGCTCTATTAGATCACCTTAGAAACGGCTGGCAAGAGGCTTTTCCTAGCACTCACTTCCCCACCTACAAGCTAGAAATTTTAGAAGATAAAGATTGGGAAAGGCAGTGGATGGATCGCTTTGAACCTATTCAGTTTGGTGAACGCCTGTGGGTTTGCCCTAGCTGGAAACCAGCGCCAGACCCAAGTGCTGCAAACCTTATGTTAGATCCAGGCTTAGCTTTTGGCACAGGCAGCCACCCTACTACTGCTCTATGCTTACAGTGGATTGCACAGCAAAACTGGGAAGGCAAAACTGTCATAGATTACGGTTGTGGCTCAGGCATCCTAGCCATTGGCGCCATTCTGATGGGAGCTGAGCATGTTGTAGGCGTAGACAACGATACCCAAGCATTAACCTCAACAATTGATAACGCCAAGCGTAACGGTATTAGCGCCGATACCATTCCGGTATTTTTACCTGAAAACACCCCTAACAAGGCAGTTGATGTAATGCTAGCCAATATATTAGCAGGCCCATTAATAGATATGGCAGCGCGCCTTGCAGCACTTACCAAACCCAAAGGTTTCATCGCTTTGTCTGGCATTCTGGATCATCAAGCCGATGCTGTGATAGCTGCTTATGCACCATGGTTTGACATGCATAGCGTAGTGTCTAAAGACGAATGGGTGCGTATAGACGGGCAAAAACGCTAAATTTCATAAAAGGGAATACATATGTATTATAAAACTTATGGACTTTAGCACTGCACAGCTTGTCGCGATCAGCTGTATTTTTGTTTGGTCTGGTTTTGTACGTGCAGGCCTTGGTTTTGGTGGCGCAGCCCTTGCGCTACCATTACTGTTAATGGTGGCAAATCAGCCGCTATTCTTTTTGCCTATTATTGCTTTGCATTTATTAATTTTCTCTAGCCTAACCATGGGTAAAGGCTTCAAAAACGTTGATGGCGCCTTTCTAAAAGAATCACTAAGTTGGATGATTATCCCCAAGTTAGCTGGCGTAATAGGCCTATTAAGCCTACCCAATCAATGGATGGTGTGGATCATATATGCCATCACCGCAGGCTATGCCTTCACATGGATTATAAAGTGGGAAATACGCAGCCAGTCTCCTTGGGCAGACCGCCTGTTGTTCATAATTGGAGGCTATTTTAGTGGTGTATCACTTATTGGGGCGCCTCTAATCGTTGCTATAGCAGTGCGAAAAATACCACTAGAGTCGTATCGTGATACCTTGTTTGTGCTTTGGTTTATTCTGGTGACGATCAAGATCTGCGCTTTTGCTATTGCTGGAGTAGATTTGCAATGGCAGTGGTCTCTCATGCTTTTATTACCTACCACTGTAGGACATCTTTTGGGGCTTAGATTTCATCATTTTATGTTAAAGCATGATGCCCAAATAGTACGCCAATGGTTGGGGATCGGTTTGTTAGCAATAGTTGTTATTGCTCTGTGGCAATAGCTTCGGGCTACCTGTGTTACAATAGGTCTCACATTAATCAAACAAGGGGAAAAAAATCTTATTAATTACACCAGTGGTGAGTACTAAATGAAGCGAATTACACTAAAAGTAGGAAGCGGCGTTTTAACTGAAAATAACGCTGTTGCCAAGGAAAGGATGCTAAATTTAGTTACGTTTATTGTTAAGTTGAAAAAAGTTTACGATGTTATTTTAGTTTCTTCAGGGGCCGTTTCTTTTGGTTACACCGCATTAAAATTAGACCGAAAAAAACATATCAGTAAAAAAGTACTCGCAGCTGTAGGCCAGCCTATTTTAATGAGTAACTATAAAGCTTTATTTGATATTTATGATGTAGATACTAGCCAAGTATTAATGACCGAAGAAGATTTTGATTCATTAGCCCATATTGAAATTTTTCGTCAAATTATAGATTCACAGATTGAACACGAAATACTACCTATCGTGAACGAAAATGACATCACTACTATTTCTGAGCAAGTATTTGGTGACAACGATCAACTCTCTGCCCACGTTGCCCATCGCAGCAATTCTGAAACACTAGTAATCCTTAGTGACATCGACGGCTATTATGATAAAAACCCTAACGAACACGATGACGCCGCTTTATTCAAAAATGTGACTAAAATACCACCATCAGAACTATCAAAACCAGACACTTCTAATCATGAGTTTGCTACAGGCGGCATAGTTACCAAATTAAAAGCCGCTCAGTTTATGCTAGATCAAGGGCGCCAAATGTTTCTTTGTAATGGGTATGATCTGACCTCAGCAGAAGAGTTTTTAATCGATGGGGTACACAATAAAGGGACGTTATTTTCCTCTTCAAGGGGCTGACAAGCACCAAAAATCATTTAATGAGTATAGTCTTATGCTCATAATTGAGTTGAACAAAAAACGTACAAAACGTACAATAGATGTCTTGATTTTAAGGCTCATCTTGATCAATTTTAGGCGTTTTTTTAACTTGTAATGAATTACTCTACTGTTATTCACGGCTTTGCCATCGGTCCTCATCAACTTGAAAACGGGTTGATCTTGGCCCCTATGGCAGGCATTACTGACCGTCCTTTTAGGCATTTATGCCGTCAATTAGGCGCAGGTTTAGCCGTTGCAGAAATGCTCACTAGTGATACGTCTTTGTGGCATACACAAAAATCTCAACGACGCCTACCCCATGCAGATGATGGCACGCCAATTAGTGTACAAATTGCAGGTAGTGACCCTGCGCAAATGGCCCATGCCGCCCAAGCTAATGTAGCTCTTGGGGCTCAAATAATAGACATTAACATGGGCTGCCCTGCTAAAAAAGTGCTCAAAAAAGCAGCTGGCTCAGCATTGCTTAAAGACCCTAGACTAGTAAAAGACATTCTTATGGCTGTAGTTGATGCTGTGGATGTGCCGGTAACGCTAAAAATACGCACAGGCTGGAGCACTGATCAACGCAATGGTCTAGAGATCGCTAATATCGCTCAAGATGCTGGAATAATGGCTCTGGCAGTACACGGACGAACACGTGCATGCGGCTTCAAAGGTGAAGTAGAGTACGACACTATCGCTGCGATAAAGCAAACCCTCGATATTCCTGTGATCGCGAATGGCGATATCAACACTATAGAAGACGCCGCTAAAGTGCTTTCTTACACAGGTGCCGATGGCCTTATGATTGGCCGTGGAGCACAAGGCAACCCTTGGTTATTTCAGCAGATGCACCACTATCTTAAACATGGCAGCTTACTTGAAAAACCTAGTAATGCAATGATTTGGGATATATTAAGACAACATCTTTATGGCTTGTATAGCCTATATGGGGAAGTGATGGGGCCACGCATTGCCCGCAAACATGTAGGCTGGTATTTAAAACAAGAACCAACTCAGCGTAAGTTATTTAACCAACTACCCAACCAAGTACAACAAATTGATTTTTTAAACTATTATTTTGCCAACACTGATGAGCAGGCAGCCTAACCTCATCAGCTATAGCAACAGAAACATTGTGAACACAACAAACCCAACCTTAGTGACAAATACGATGACTAACAGCACTCAAAACACCCATCTAAATGATGTGACTCATAATGCACAAGATACACAACAAGTGCCTAGGTCGTTACGACAAAGTGTAGAGGAGTCTCTAACACAATATTTTAGCGAGTTGGATGGACAACAAACCACTGCATTATATGAGCTATTTATGCAACAAGTGGAAGCCCCTTTATTTGAATGTGTGATGCAACATACACATGACAACCAGTCTAAAGCGGCTGCGGTACTTGGACTTAACCGAGGCACCTTACGTAAAAAATTAAAACAGTACGACTTACTTTAAGCAGCATCCATTTCAGCAGTTAACAGGATATGACCATGCCACAAGCACACGCCATTCGCCGCGCCCTTATAAGCGTTTCAGACAAACAGGGCATTGTAGAATTCGCCCAAAAATTGAGCCAATCTGGAGTAGAAATTTTATCTACTGGGGGCACTTTTAAATTATTAAGCGAGTCTGGCATCGCTGCTATCGAAGTGTCTGATTACACTGGTTTTCCAGAAATGATGGATGGACGGGTAAAAACTTTACACCCTAAAATCCACGGTGGTATTTTAGGTCGTCGCGGGCAAGACGATGAAATAATGGCAAAACATGGTATTACAGAAATTGACCTAGTTGTCGTTAATTTATACCCCTTTAAAGCGACTATCGAACGTGAAGACTGCACCTTGGATATGGCTATTGAAAATATAGACATTGGCGGCCCTACCATGGTTCGTTCGGCTGCTAAGAACAACAAACATGTTGCTATTGTTGTAAACACTAACGACTATGCCGCGATCCTTGAAGAGCTTGCAGCTACAGGTGGTCTAAGCCAAACTACACGCACAGACCTTGCCTGCAAAGCCTTTGAGCACACCGCAATGTATGATGGCGCAATCGCTAACTACCTGGGTAGCCAGATCGATCCCAGCTCTACCTTTCCTCGCACATTTAATACCCAGTTTAAGAAAGTTCAAGACATGCGTTATGGTGAGAACCCCCATCAAAATGCAGCATTTTATGCTGAACATGACCCCAAAGAAGCCAGCGTATCCACTGCACGGCAACTACAAGGCAAGGCACTTTCTTTTAACAATATTGCCGATACTGACTCTGCAATAGAATGCGTAAAAGCTTTCCAAGACCCTGCATGTGTCATTGTTAAACATGCCAACCCATGTGGTGTGGCCATTGGGGATGACATTACACAAGCTTATGAAAAAGCCTACAGTACAGATTCCACCTCAGCCTTTGGTGGCATCATTGCCTTTAACCGTGAACTAGATGCTGGCACAGCTCAGCGTATTATTGATCGACAATTTGTAGAAGTGATTATCGCCCCAAGTGTTAGCGAAGCAGCGGCAGCAACTTTATCTAGAAAACCAAATGTCCGTGTATTGATATGTGGTGACTTACCTCGTTTAAGCGTGCCAGAGCTAGACTACAAACGGGTCACTGGCGGCTTGTTAGTACAAGACCGAGACTTGGGCCAAATACTTGAAGCTGATTTGAGAATTGTAAGTGAGCGCACACCCACAGAAGCAGAAATGAACGATCTACAGTTTGCCTGGAAAGTAGCTAAGTATGTTAAGTCTAACGCGATTGTGTATTGCAAAAATGGCATGACTATTGGCGTTGGTGCCGGTCAAATGAGCCGCGTTTATAGTGCTAAAATAGCAGGCATTAAGGCGAGCGATGAAGGCTTAGAAGTAAAAGGGTCTGTAATGGCATCAGATGCTTTTTTCCCGTTTCGTGATGGCATTGATGCCGCCGCTGAGGCAGGTATTTGCGCAATTATTCAACCTGGTGGTTCTATGAGAGACGATGAAATAATTGCTGCAGCTAATGAACATAACATCAGCATGATATTTACTGGCATGCGCCATTTTCGTCATTGATCGCTATAAGTACATAAAGTTTAGGCCATTAGAAGCAACAAAATACAACAGGAAATAAGATGAACGTATTAATTATCGGTAGTGGTGGTCGCGAACACGCACTGGCATGGCAAGCTTCTAAAAACAGCAGTGTAAAAAAGATATTTGTAGCACCAGGTAATGCCGGCACGGCTTTAGAAAACAAAACCAAAAATGTGGCTATTGATGTTATGGACATTGATGGCCTTTTAGCCTTTGCCAAAAGCAATGATGTAGATCTGACTATAGTAGGCCCAGAAGCGCCGTTAGTTGCTGGCGTGGTAGATCTATTTCGGGCTTCTGATATGGACATTTTTGGACCAACCCAAGGTGCAGCTCAGCTTGAAGGCTCTAAAACTTTCGCCAAAGATTTTCTTCAGCGCCACGGCATCCCTACTGCTGCATATGCAACCTTTACAGAGGTTGCCCCTGCCATTGCATATATCAAAGCGCAAGGTGCGCCTATTGTTGTAAAAGCGGATGGTTTGGCTGCTGGGAAAGGCGTTATTTTAGCCGATACTGTTGCCCAAGCTACTGCAGCAGTGGAAGACATGTTAGCTGGTAATGCATTTGGAGAAGCTGGTAATCGTGTGGTTGTTGAAGAATTTTTAATCGGTGAAGAAGCCAGCTTTATTGTGATGGCGGATGGAAAAAATGTTTTGCCACTGGCTTCTAGCCAAGATCATAAAGCCCGAGACGAAGGCGACCAAGGCCCTAACACTGGGGGCATGGGTGCATACTCTCCAGCTCCTGTGGTTGATGATGCAATGCATAAACGCATTATGGAAGAGGTGATTATGCCCACTGTTAATGGTATGGCTGCTGATGGCTATATCTATACCGGTTTCCTATACGCAGGCATCATGATAGCAGCCGATGGCACACCCAAGGTGTTAGAGTTTAATTGTCGCTTTGGTGATCCAGAAACTCAGCCAATCCTGATGCGTCTTAAAAATAGCATTGTGGAGCTATGTATTGCAGGCACCATGGGCGTCTTGGATCAAACTGCAGCTGAGTGGGATGAGCGTCCAGCAGTAGGTGTTGTATTGGCTGCACAAGGCTACCCAGAGGCTTATCCTAAAGGTGATGTAATTGATTTACCTGAAGATATAGATAGTGCCAGCAAAATATTCCATGCTGGAACTGCCCTTAATGAAGATGGTATGGTGGTCACGAATGGGGGACGGGTACTTTGTGCGGTATCTCTTGGAGCAACCGTAGGTGAAGCACAACATAAAGCTTATGAACTGGCTGATAAAATAAGTTGGAAAGGCATGTTTTGTCGCCGTGATATTGCTTACAGAGCTATCGCTCGCGAACAACTTCATTAATAACAAATATTTGGGGTTTTTATGAGCACAATCTTTGACAAAATTATCAGCCGAGAAATTCCAGCTGATATCGTTTATGAAGATGAACAGTTACTTGCGTTCAAGGACATTGCTCCCAAAGCGCCAGTACATTATCTGATCATCCCTAAACAGCCTATTGCTACACTTAACGATGCCAATCCATCCCATCAGGCACTATTAGGCCACATGCTGCTTACAGCAGCAAAATTAGCTAAAGACGCCGGTATAGCTGAAGGCGGATATCGGGTACAAATGAACTGCAATCCAGATGGTGGGCAAGTGGTTTATCACATCCACTTGCACATGATGGGCGGTAAAGCGTTTGGGGCTTAGCGCCCTTTATCGCGCACTATTGGGCATGAATCAATTGGGTTAAGGCTTCTACTAACAATTTACACTCACTTGCACTGCCTACACTTATGCGCAAGTAGTTAGTGATACGCGGGTTGTTAGTTAGACGGCGAACTATAATGCCTTGCTGTCTCAATGCCGCAGCAATGTCTGGCGCGCCCAACGTGTGATGAGTGACAAATAAGAAATTGGCCTGCGATTGAGTCATGCTAAAGCCTAATGCTTGCAACTGCCCTGCAAGCTGATCTCGTTGCGAAATATTAGCTTGGCAGGTTTTTTGAAAATACTCCACATCTTCAACTGCAGCTATGGCACCTGCTTGAGATTCACTGCTTAGTGGGTATGAATTAAAGCTATTCTTTACTCTTTCTAAGGCCTCAATAAGATGGCTTTGACCAAATGCAAACCCCACTCTTAAACCCGCTAATGAACGAGACTTGGATAAGGTTTGAACTACCAATAGATTATCAAACTCAGGCACAAGTTCAGTAGCTGAGCGCCCACCAAAATCTATATAAGCCTCATCTATAACAACCACTGAGTCTGGATTAGTGCTAAGTAGCCTACGAATGGCGGTCAAGCTAAGTAACTCACCAGTTGGTGCATTTGGGTTAGGTAGTATCACGCCACCATTAGGTTGCTGGTAGTCTTCTACATTGATGGTGAGATCTTGTGCCAAAGGCACTTCTGCTTTCTCTATGCCATAGAGACCACAATACACCGGGTAAAAGCTATAGCTAATATCTGGAAACAGTAATGGTTCATTATGCTGTAATAATGCCTGAAAAGTATGTGCAAGCACTTCATCAGAGCCATTACCCACAAATACTTGATCTAAAGTTAAACCTGTGTGATTTGCCAAAGCCTGACGTAATTTAGTGGCATTAGGGTCTGGATACAAACGTAATGAAGCCCCAAGCTCACCTTGCATTGCCGCAAACACTTTGTCAGAAGGAGGGAATGGATTTTCGTTGGTATTAAGCTTTACTAAATTTTTTAGCTTAGGCTGCTCCCCAGGAACATAAGGCGAAAGTTCATGAACCTTAGGCGACCAGAAGCGATTTAAAGGTGTAATGGGTGTATTCAAGTTAAGTGTCCAACTCTACAATTTCATAGCCGTGAGTCATTATTACGCCGCCTTTTTCTAACATAATCGAAGCTGAGCAATATTCTTCTGCAGACAGCTTAATAGCACGGGCCACGTGCTTATCTTTTAAATGACGTCCCGTAACCACAAAATGCACATGGATGTTTGTGAACACAGAAGGCACTGCATCAGCACGCTCAGCGCTAAGTTGAGCCACGCAATCAGTGACATCTTGCCGGGTTTTTTTAAGGATAGTCATCACATCAAAAGCGGTGCATCCGCCCAGACCCATCAATATCAATTCCATGGGCCTAGCACCTAGATTCTCACCACCTAAATTAGGTGGTCCATCTAGGGTAATGGTGTGGCCTGAACCGGATTCAGCGTTAAAACTAACACCACCGGCCCAACTTACTTTTGCTTGCATAATATTTTATTACCTAAGGGGTATAAGTGTGGTGCCCTTTACTGCTGAGCACGCCAAGTTTGTGAGCGACCAAATAACGAAATACCAATATAACCACGCAAATCTAAAGTGCCATCAGCATTAAGTTTAATAGTGCATTTATACGCTTTACCGTTACCTGGATCATAAATAGTACCACCTTTCCATTGATGCTTACCCTTCTTCTGCCCAGCGTACTCCATGCCATTAAGCATCACTAAACCAATAATTGGCTGCGTATGTTTTGTAGCGTCTGGGTTGTTGCGGTCAACTTTTACTTGTCCATCTAAACCACTCTTATCACCTACAGGATAGAGCGGCTCTTTAAGTGACATGAACTTACCAAAATATTTACCATCTTGCTGATAAATTTCAACCACGGCCTTGTCATCTGGGGTAACCCAGGAGCCCATAATTTTATCCCCGCTGGCCAAAACTAAGCTAGTACTTAAAACCCAAACTAAAGCCACCAAAGCGCTAAGTAATACTGCTTTTATGATGATGATTACTGGATTAACTGCAGGTAGAGCCACCACTTTGGCTTTGATTGAACTTGGTCTCACATCTAAATATTTTTTCATCATGCATCTTCTCTTATTATAATTAAAAATAGATTAACCGAATAATTCAGCTAATTTTTTACCAGGGTTATTAGCCCGCATAAAGGACTCACCCACCAAAAACGCATTCACATTTTGGTTTTGCATAAGCACCACATCATCAGGGGTATGGATGCCACTTTCAGTAATCACTATACGGTCTTTTGGCACCATAGGTAATAAATCAAATGTGGTTTGTAAGGTCAGCTCAAATGTGTGTAGGTTTCGATTATTTATTCCCACCAAAGGAGTGCTCAGCTTAAGAGCTCGGGTAAGTTCATCCGCATCATGAGATTCTACTAACACATCCATACTTAGCTCTTGGGCTAGCTGGGCTAATTGCTGCATTTGTTCATCTTCCAAACAAGCCACGATAAGCAAAATACAATCTGCACCAATAGCTCGTGCTTCATATACCTGATAAGGATCAATTATAAAGTCCTTGCGTATTACAGGTAAAGTACACGCTGCTCTTGCTTGTTGTAAAAAGTCTTCATTACCTTGAAAAAAATCTGCATCTGTTAATACCGAAAGACAAGCTGCACCGCCTTCTTGGTAGCTAGCTGCTATAGCAGCTGGATCAAAGTCTTGTCTAATAACACCTTTACTCGGTGAGGCTTTTTTAGCTTCAGCAATAACCGCAGGCAAACCATGGGCTAATTTATCCTGCATCGCTTTTGTAAACCCTCTAGGGGCCATCGCACCGGTTTTATTTGCTTCCACTTTAAGCTTTAGGTCGTCAATAGATGTATGTAGTTTGCGCTCTGCAATTTCTTCATGTTTGCGAGCTACAATGCGCTTAAGTACTGTTGGTGTCTGCATTATGCGTTTAACCCTTGTGTCAATTGAATCAGGTCATCAAGTTTTTGTTGGGCGCTACCACTGCTAATGGTCGCTTTAGCTAGCTCAATGCCAGCTGCCAGATCTACTGCCAAATTTGCACAATAAATAGCCGCGCCAGCATTAAGCAAAAGCATGTCCAAAGGCGCTCCAGCATCACCTGCAAATGCTTGCTTGATTAACTTTAGACTGCCAACAGCATCATCTACCACCAAGTCAGATAAGCTTGAATGGGATAAATTGTAGTCGCAAGGGTTAATAGTATATTCTGTAATTTCGCCATTATTAAGCTCCACCACATGAGTAGGTGCCGCAATACTAATTTCGTCTAAACCGTCTTGTGAGTGCACTACCATCACGTGTTTACTTCCCAAGCGTTGTAAAACTTGCGCCATAGGTTGTTGCCATTGCCTGCTGAAAACGCCTAGTACTTGATGCTGCGCACCTGCTGGATTGGTGAGCGGGCCCAAAATATTAAATAAGGTTCTAATCGCCATTTCCTTGCGAGGCCCTATAGCATGCTTCATCGCACTATGGTGAGCTGGTGCAAACATAAAGCCCACACCTAGTTGATCAATACATTGCTCTACTTGGGAGGGCTTTAGCATGATGTCTACACCGGCTGCTTCAAGTAAATCAGAGCTACCACTTTTGGAAGAGATCGATCGGTTACCATGTTTTGCAACTTGAGCCCCTGCTGCTGCTGCAATAAAGGCACTGCCTGTAGAGACGTTAAATATACCTGAACTATCACCACCTGTGCCACAAGTGTCGATAACATGGTCACCTTTGGCTTGAACACCCGTTGCAAGTGCGCGCATAGCGACCACTGCTCCCGTAATCTCGTCTACGGTTTCGCCCTTCATACGCAATCCTACCAAAAACCCACCTACCTGAGCCTGTGTGGATTCACCTGTCATAATCAGGTTCATAACAGCCTGCATTTGGGTTTGGCTCAAGTCTTGACGATCTGTAACGGCGGCAATAGCCTGCTGCATATTCATGGGGGACCCTTAGTCAACTAAGCAATTTTTCAAGAGTCACTACTCTAGCAAATTACGAGACTAAAAATCAGGGTTTATCGGTAGGTTTTGGTAAATAATTGAGTCTTTTTGTATGAACAATTAACGTTTTAGAAAATTGGCTAAAAGTTCATGGCCTTGCTGAGTTAACACAGATTCAGGATGAAACTGCACGCCCTCTACATCAAGGGTTTTATGGCGCAGGCCCATGATCACCTCTTTTTCTCCAGCTGCATTTAAACTCCACGCTGTAGCTTCTAAACAATCAGGTAGAGAATCTGCTTCTACCACAAGAGAGTGGTATCGAGTAACCTCTAAAGGCTGAGCCAAGCCTGCAAATACGCCAGCATGTTCATGGGAAACTAAAGAGGTTTTTCCATGCATTACTTTTTCCGCACGAACCACTTTACCACCAAATACTTGGCCGATGCTTTGATGGCCTAAACACACACCGAGCACAGGCATTTTACCCGCAAAATATTTAATTGCGGCCATAGAAATACCGGCTTCATTAGGTGTACAAGGCCCAGGAGAAATAACCAAATGACTAGGAGCCAGTTTTTCAATGCTTTCCACACTAATTTCATCGTTCCGGTAAACCACAACCTCTGCCCCCAGCTCACGAAAATAGCGCACTAGGTTGTAGGTAAACGAATCATAGTTATCTAACATTAACAGCACAAAAACCTCTCCGATAAGTGGGTCATAGGCCGTTTAACGGCTTTTACTTAGCGCGATTATACTTGCTGGTAGTCCATGCGCCTACCCTGAGTGAACCTTAGATGAATGGAATCCCCTGAGGCCAATCATCATCAACCCTGTAGCCAGCACTAAATAAGCTACCATAGTTAACACCGATTGCTGGAAGCTATAGCCTTGATCAACTATATATCCTAGCCACACAGGCCCCAAGGCCGAAGCAAAAACCACAAAGGTCCAATACAAACTTTTAATAGATCCCAAGTAACGTACGCCATAACATTCTGGCCAAAGTGCTGACTGCGTGGTTTGGGCTAAACCTGAACCAATACCTAATAAAACCATGTAGGGCCAAATAACCCAATAGCTGTCTACTAAGTTGATCATTAACAAAGCACAAGCAATAGGTACTAAGGTAAACGGCATCAACTTAAGTGCGCTAAAGCGATCAATCAACTGCCCCGAAATTACCGCCATTAAAGTAGCCACAAAAGAGTACAACAGATAATTGCCAGTCATAAAGGCGTGGGACCAGCCCTTTTCATCAGCTAGGTTCAGGTGATGAAAAAATAATGAAGTACTCACTAAAGAGGTAGCCGACACTGCAGGTAAAATTAAATAAAACCGATAGTCTTTAAGCACATCACGCCGGCGCCAAGATCTTATAGTTTGCACCTGTGCAATGGTTTGATTAGAAGCCCCATCAGCATGCTTTGAATCTAACTCACGCTGCGTGAGGTTGTTTTCATAGTTTAGGTGGCGAACATTATGACCACGTAACAGCCATGTGGTCGCTGGAAGCACCACAACCAACACAAAAACAGCAACGCCAGTATAACTCCAGCGCCAACCCACAACAGCAATGGCCATGACAGCAATCAAGGGCAATATCGCTTCACCAGCAGCAAAACCGATGGCCACCATAGCAGTGGCTTTACCACGCTGACGTTCAAAGTATCGCCCCATAGACGTATAGGCAAGATGACTCATTAATCCTTGACCTGTTTGGCGTAGTAAAAACACACCAAAAACTAACCACACTAAGCTGTTTACTTGAGCTATAAACCAACAGCTAAGGGCCAAGAATAAAACCACAAAAAAGGAGTAACGTTGCAATGAGACTTGGTCGATTAGCTTTCCAGTAATCGGCAACAACAATGCACTCAACAAAGTGCCTGCCATGTAAACACCACCCCACTGGGTGTGACTCATGGCAAAATCTTGCTGAATAGCGTGACCAAATATACCTATAAAATAGGTTTGTCCAAAAGACGATGCAAACGCGGTGATCAAACCAAACACCACAAAGCGCGTATGGTCTTTTAATAACACACCGTATGCGCCTAGTATCATGCTTTTAAAACCTCATCTGGCCTAACGGGATGCATTAAATAAAGTTATTCCCCTGCGGCAATGAGACTTGCATTGCCTCCTGCAGCAGTAGTGTCGATACACAAATGACGCTCCATAGTATATCGCTGGGGGTCTGCAGATTCACTAATCAATGGTAACAATGGCCCAGTTTTATTAGCCAAAGCCTGTCTTAATTGTGTCTGATAGCCGACTTCACCATTAGCCGCATGATGGTCACCATTAGCAGCCACGGCATGATAGCCTGACAGCAGCGTAATGTCTGTAGCTAAAAGCTGTCCCTTAACCACCACCAAAGGCAAATCACTTTTAGGGATATTAAGGTCATTGGCTACCAACACGACACCATTTCCTTGAGCCAATGCAGTTTGGGCTTGTAACAAAGCAGCTTGTCTGTCTGGCCCCAAACATAACACAACGCCTCTGGGCACAGTGCTGAGCTGATTTAATTCACCTGTAGGGCCTGGTAGCAATACCACATCGCGGCAAAGGTCTTGCAACTTACTGGCATGAGCACCAAACACTTGGGTGAGCTGTGATAGGCGATCATTGGTCTGTTGCCACCTTGTGAGGGTTTTATCTGACAACGCATCTATAGCATTTTGCACTTGCGCCAAGCCTACAACACGGCCTGATGCACTTGCAGTTTGCACGGCTAATGGTTGGCGTAAACGCTGCACGTACTGAGGGCCACCCGCTTTAGGGCCAGTGCCTGAGAGGCCTTCACCACCAAAAGGTTGGCTTCCCACTACTGCACCTATTTGGTTACGATTAACGTAGGTATTACCTGCATGAATACCCTCAACTAATTGAGCCACACGTGCATCTACCCGAGTATGAATGCCAAAAGTTAAACCATACCCTTGAGCGTTAATGGTATTAATTAACGTAGCTAAGTCGTTAGCTGCAAAGGTAGCCACATGTAATACAGGGCCAAATATTTCTTCGCTAAGGTCCTCAATACCATTTAGCTTAATCACAGTAGGCCCCACAAATAACCCAGTTTTGGGCGCCAAAAGCTGCTTAAGTACATTACCTTTAGCTGCATGAGCGGCAATGTGGCTTTCTATTTTAGTTTTAGAGGCTTCATCTATTACTGGACCCACATCAGTGGTTAGATGCCATGGATTGTCCAAGGTGAGCTCGTCCATCGCACCAAAAAGCATATGTAAAACTTTATCCGCAATATCTTCTTGTAAATACAACATACGAAGCGCTGAGCAGCGCTGTCCCGCACTTTGGAACGCAGAGGCCAGTACATCCCGCACCACTTGCTCTGGCAGCGCCGTAGAATCAACAATCATGGCATTGATGCCACCTGTTTCAGCTATCATCACGGCATCTGCCGCCAGATTTGTCGCCATAACGCGGTTGATATGCTGCGCTGTAGGCGTTGAACCTGTAAAACACACGCCGTTAACCCGCGCATCACTGGTAATAGGCACACCCACTTCTTTAGTTCCACCTGGCAAAAACTGAACTGCCGCCACAGGAATACCTGCTTCATGCATCAACTGCACAGCTTTGTAAGCTACCAAATTAGTTTGACTGGCAGGTTTTGCCAACACAGCGTTACCTGCTGCCAATGCAGCAAATATTTGGCCACTAAAAATAGCTAAAGGGAAGTTCCAAGGTGAGATACAACTGACTACACCACGTCCTTGGCCTAAAGGTAAGGAGGCCATTTCTTGGGCATAAAATCTGGCAAAATCTACTGCTTCACGCAGCTCGCCCACGGCATCTAACCAAGTTTTTCCTGCTTCCTTAGCCAATATAGCAAACAGCTGCGTGGCATGGGCTTCATATAAATCTGCCACTTTCTCAAAACAGGCCACTCGCTTTTCCATTGGTATAGCAAGCCACTGTTGCTGCCCAATGGGCGCTGCTATCATAGCGGTTTCTACCTGCTGTGGCGTAGCCATAAATACTTGTCCTACTTGCTCATTATCAGTGGCAGGATTGGTCACCCATCGTGACAATGTCTCTATCTCTGAGCCATCGTCTAGAATTGTTTCATGACCAACAATAGGCCTTGCCTGCCAACACTGTTGCGCTAGATGTTGGCGTGCAGATTCCATCAATTCAACAGTAGAAGCATCGGTGATATCCCACCCTTTGGCATTTTTTCTAAAACCGCCATGACCTTGGGCAAACATATTTTTTGGCTCTACGATGGCATGACTGTGGCAGCTTAAGCCCTCATCTAAACGTTCTAATACTGCACTTATAGGGTCTTGGGCGATGGTTTCTGGGGCGATTTCTGGATTCACTAATTGATGTACAAAAGATGAATTAGCTCCATTTTCTAATAAACGCCTCACAAGGTAGGCTAACAAATCTTGGTGCGCTCCCACAGGCGCATATACGCGACATCGCACCCCACCTTGAGCCATTACACTTGCATGCAAAGACTCACCCATGCCATGCAAACGCTGAAATTCATAGGCGTGACTAGCACCTGCCAGCTGTAAAACAGCTGCAACACTGTGCGCATTATGGGTGGCAAATTGTGCATAAATACGGTCATTCATAGATAACAATTGTTTAGCACAGGCCAAATAAGACACGTCTGTATTGGCTTTTCGGGTAAATACAGGAAAACCCGTCAACCCCATCACTTGGGCACGTTTAATTTCAGCATCCCAGTAGGCACCTTTGACCAATCGCACCATAATTTTGCGATCTAATCCGCAGGCTAATGCATACAACCAGTCCAACACCATAGGTGCCCGCTTACTAAAGGCCTGCACTACAATACCAAAGCCGTTCCAGTCACAAAGCATTGGTGAAGATAGTACTTGGGCAATCACATCAAGACTAAGATCTAGTCGATCTGCCTCTTCTGCATCTATATTAAAACCCATATTAGCTGCTTTAGCCTGTAAAGCTAGCGCTAGCACCTTTGGCACTAATTCGGCTAATACTCGTCCACGCTGGCTCCATTCATAACGCGGGTGAAGCGCAGATAGTTTCACCGAAATACCTGGATTATTACGAATATCATCATCAGTGCAGTGTGGTGCAAGGTCAGCTATGGCGATACTGTAAGCATCAAAATAACGTGTAGCATCTTGCTCTGTACGGGCGGCTTCGCCCAGCATGTCATAAGAGTGCGTGTAACCTTGACTGGTTAATTTTTTGGCACGATGTGTAGCTTCTTTCATAGTGCGCCCAAGCACAAACTGAGAGCCTAGCTCTTTCATCGACTGAGCCACAGCTTTGCGCACTACAGGCTCTCCCACACGCTTTACAAGGCCGCGCATGGTAGCACCTATTTTGTCTGCATCAGCAGGTGCTAATAATTTACCCGTTACTAATAATGCCCATGTAGATGAATTGATAAGGGACGAATCAGAATGCCCAAGATGGCTAGACCAATCACCAGCTTGTACCTTGTCTTCAATCAAAGCACTAATGGTTGCCTTATCTGGCACCCGCAGTAAAGCTTCCGCCATACACATCAGTGCAACGCCTTCTTTTGTGCTTAAACCATATTCTCCAAGAAACTTTTCCATCATCGTTGGGCTAGAGTGACTTCGTACATGTCGTACTAAATCGGCGGCCTGTGCAGAAATATTTTCACGCTTATGGGTAGCTAAATCTAACCTAGTTAACAAAGCTTTTATACACACTTGTTCGTCAGCTAAATATGCACTACGCATATTTGAGCGAATTATGTGAAGTTGCTTTTCGTTGGCAGGCGAATTAGAGGAAAGCGAAGAAGAGGTATTAGTCATAATGCATCCAGAAACTAACAAAGTTATATGTATTTAAGGAGGCATTGTATGCTCATGCTTAAGCACTAATCTCCTAAATATTCATTATACAAGACATCATTTAACTACATTTATAATAAAATATAGTTAAACAATTGCTATATAATCAAATTAATAGTTATATTAACTATGTTAAAAATATTATTTCCGAAAATAACACTGCAATACAATATTAAAATACTAAGCAAAAAAGGTTAAAATAAATCTCATGAACACACTAGATCGCCATGACCTAGCCATCATTGCAGCCCTGCAAAAAGATGGTCGCAGCACTATTACAGCTCTTGCAGACAAGGTGGGATTATCTAGTACTCCGTGCCAAATTCGACTAAAACGACTGCAAGATCAAGGCTTTATCACAGGCTATGTCGCATTAGTGAATAAAACCAAACTAGGGCTAGACCATGTGGCTTTTGTACAAGTAACTCTATCCTCCACCAGCAGCAAAACCTTAGCTGCGTTCAACACCGCAGTGTCTAGCGTTGCCGAAATAGAGCAATGTCACATGACCGCGGCCAGCTTTGATTATTTATTAAAAGTAAGGACCAAAGACATGGCCAGTTATCGTGCGGTCTTAGGGGAAAAGATATCCAATTTGCCCCATGTAGTGCAAACAAGTACTTTTGTGGTGATGGAAAGTGTCAAAGATTTTTAGTTAAATATACTATTTTTCATCCAACTTAGACCTTCAATCGTAGTAGTTTTGGGTCGATATTCACACCCAATAAAGCCTGCGTATGCACTTGCATCTATGGCCGCAAATATTGGCGCATAATCCATTATTCCAGTATTAGGCTCATGGCGCTGCGGCACACCAGCGATTTGCACATGCAATATGTAGGGTAGCAAGTTTTGAAACTGTTCCAGTGCATTGCCTTCATGCTTTTGGCAGTGAAAAAAGTCAAATTGAATACCTAAATTTTTAACATTGATCAGCTTTAGTAAGCGCAGCGCTTGGGCTTGATTAGAGAGCATATAATTAGGCATATCAATAGGGTTAATCGCCTCCATTGTAAGGCTAATACCTTGTTGTGATGCCTGCTGTGAAGCCCATCGCATATTCTCAACGTACACCTGCTCTGCCTCTTCAAGACTCACCCCCAAAGGCAGAATACCTGCCATAACATGTATCAGAGGCATACCCATCGCTGTGGCATAGGTTAATGCCTGCGTCACACTATATTGAAAAGCTTCTTTTGAGTTAGCATCACATGCTAATCCACGATCACCCTCATTCCAATTGCCAGCATCAGTATTAATCAACACTTGCCTCATACCACTGTTTTGCATGGCTTGTGCCAGTTCTACCTTACTAAAAGCATAAGGAAACTGGCACTCTACCGCCTCAAAACCATGATTTGCTGCTGCCTGATAGCGCTCCAAAAAAGGCAATTCATTAAATAACATAGAAATGTTTGCACACAGCTTAGGCATAAGGATAATGGTATCTATTGGGTTAATTTTTGGGCACCTATCTGGGCCACCTATGCAGAGCAGCTTATCATGAACACACATGCACCTATAGGTTTCATTGGCCTTGGACTAATGGGCCAAGCTATGGCTACACAGTTAATAAATGCAGGCTATCCTTTGTGCATTCATAGCCGCACAAAGGATAAAGCAAAGGCATTAATTGCCTTAGGTGCAAGCTACGCCAACTCCCCTTTGCAACTGGCCAGCATAGTAAAAGATAGCATCATCATTATTTGTGTCACAGACTCCATCGCTTTGGAAGATGTGGTCAAAGGTGAAAAAGGTTTGCTGCATCATATTGCGCCAAATTGCTTAATTATCGACATGGGCACTAGTTGTTATGAGCTCACTCTAAATTTGGCTCAGCAAACCCACAAAAAACAAGCACACTATATCGATGCACCGGTGTCTGGCGGTCAAATAGGTGCTCAACAAGGTACCTTATCTATTATGGCTGGCGGCAGCAGCAATCAGCTACAGCGGGCTAAACCTTTATTTGATGTGATCGGACAAAAAACCACCCATGTGGGTGCTGAAGGTAGTGGCCAATTAGCAAAATCTGCTAATCAAATGATTGTGGGAGCCACTTTAAATATTGTCGCCGAAGCTTTATTTTTAGCCCAAAAAAACGGCGCAGACCCAGCTAAAGTGGTGCAGGCGTTAACAGGAGGTTTTGCAGACAGTAAGATATTACAAGTGCATGGTAAGCGCATGGTAGAACAAAATTACACCCCCGGTGCAAGGGCTACAACCCAGCTTAAAGACTTACAACAAGCGCAAGACTTAGCCACATTAAATAAACTTACATTGCCTCTAAACCAAGCTAGTTTGAGCCAATGGCAAGGCATGGTAGATGCTGGACTGGGACACTTAGACCAAGCTGGCATTTTAGCTTGGGTAGAGCACAATAATTAGCCTATTAAGGTGCTAAAATGTCTGCCACCCTTAGTTTCAGCTTAGGTATTAAGTCTTTCTCAAACCATCTGTTTTTACTTAGCCATATATTATTTCTTGGGCTAGGATGGGGCAATGGCACTTCATTGGATTCGTTCTGTTGCCATGTTTTAACCCTTTGTGTAAGTGATTGTTTGGTATTGCCAAAGTGATAATTTTGAGCATATTGACCCAAAACCAGGGTCATTTTTAAATGAGGTAATTGATCTAATAATTGAGCCCGCCAAGTGGCCTCGCATTCTATAAGTGGTGCCATGTCACCATTTTTGCCAGTGCCAGGATAACAAAAACCCATAGGCAATATAGCCACCACTTTAGGATTGTAAAAAGTTTCAATGCTCATGCCTAGCCATTCACGCAGCCTCTGACCACTAGCATCATCAAAAGGTATTCCTGAATTGTGCACTTTACGCCCAGGAGCGTGGCCTGCGATGAGTATTTTTGCATCTGGGTGGATTTGAAAAACAGGCCGCGCTCCAAGTGGCAACTTATCCTTACATATAGTACATAATTTAATGCTTGCAACTAATGCCTCAAATGCGCTCATCTGATTATTAAAAATCAAAGATTTCATAAGGCTTTAGCCGCCAATGCTTGGGCTATAAAATACACTGCATTTTTCTCACTAAGATCATCAATGGTGACTATTTTTATGTGACGCCTTTTCTTACCCTTTCCTTCCATTATTTTATTAACATCACTAAAGGCTGCCCCGTTACTAAACTCTATTGAAAGGTGGTTTTTGTAAACATAAATACCCCCGACCAATTGATCAGAAAGACTAAACACCAAACCACCATATTTAACATCTTCAACAAGCGTTGTTTCAGCTTTCAAAAATAGCGCTCTTATGGCAACAACTGCGTCAAGTTGAGCAGCAGATATAAGCTGTATATCCACAAAAAAGGCGTTTACCTTGTTATTAGATGATATGCACATAACTGTGATGGCTCCAAAAAAATGGGTTAATGATAATCCTCGTTACCTATGCATTTTATTAATCAACAACCTCAAATATGGAGTCGATGATGATGGGTAAATTCCCTCTAAGCGACATCGCCCCAAATACAGACCTAGCGTGAATGCCTTTTTTACCAAACACCTCCACCATTAAGTCTGAACAGCCATCTAACACTTTAGGGTGCTGCTGAAAATCGTGCGTAGTATTAATAAAGCCTTGAAGTTTGATCACCTTGGTCACTTTATCTAGGGATCCAAGCTCAAGTTTAACGGCTGCTAAAATGTCTAACTTCAATTTTTTCTAATTCCAAAAAGTATAGCAGCGCATATCAAAAACATTTTTCAAGGCACAAAAAAAGACCAATAAATCAGTCTTTTTTAACATTTTGAGACATTAAGGTTTTAAACGTAAAATCAGTCATCCAAGAGGAAATTTTCCATCAACTCTTTACCACCTTCTGTGGCAAAAGACTCAGGGTGAAACTGAATACCTTGAATAGGGTATTGTTTATGTTTCACTCCCATAATTTCATAACTCTTTGAACCCAACTCACCCACTACCGCAGTAATTTTCAAACAACTTGGCATTGATTGTGCGTGGGCCATCAGCGAGTGATACCTCATTACTTCTAGCTGATCTGGAATGTCTTTAAATATGTTTTCACCATCGTGGCTGATAGGGCTTATTTTACCATGCATTGGCAAGTGCGCTTTAACCACCTTACCACCAAAACAGTGCACTATGCCTTGCATACCCAAACATACGCCAAGCAATGGGATTTTGGGGCCCAATTGCGTAATCACTTGAGCACACACACCAAAGTAGTGCTCGTCATCAGGTGAGCCTGGCCCAGGCGATATGATAATTCGATCAGTTCTTGCCGCTTCTATGTCAGCCACGCTGACTTGATCATTACGAGCTACAATCACTTCAAAGTCATCAATTTTACCATTAAGCTTGGCCGTTGAAAGCACTTCGCCTATGTATTGGTATAGGTTGTAAGTGAAGGAGTCATAGTTATCGACTAGATAAACGGTAAACTTTTCTTGGTTCATGATTTCACCTCCATAAATTGCTCTAGCACCTTAAGGGTGCCTGCAAATTTACGCTGAATTTCTTGGTATTCATCCTCTGGGTTTGAATCATAAACATTACCACCACAAGTTTGCACATAAGCTTTAGAACCATTGGCAAATACCGTGCGAATAGGAATAGCAAAGGTGCAGTCACCATTAAAACCAAAATGTCCTACTGCGCCCCCATAGGGGCCACGACCATCAAGCTCTAGCTCATCTATTATTTTCATGGCTTCAATTTTGGGTGCGCCTGTTAAGGTGCCTGCAGGGAAGTTGCTGGCTAGCGTCGAGAACATATCTTCGTTTTCTGCCATGATGCCCACTATTTCACTAGAAATGTGTTGCACATGACTAAAACGTTTTATGTCCATCAAACTGCGCACTTTAACCGTGCCAAAACGAGCTACACGTCCAATGTCGTTGCGGTGTAAATCAACAATCATATTGTGCTCTGCAATTTCCTTGGGGTCATTCAATAAAGCGCGTGCTAAGGCAGTGTCTTCTTCAGGCGTAGCGCCTCGTTTAGTAGTACCTGCTAATGGGTAGGTTTCCATTTCACCTTGTCGCAGGCGGAATAATAGCTCTGGGCTTGCACCAATCACCTTTTGTTCACCAAATTTAATGTAATACATTTGAGGAGATGGGTTAATGATACGTAACTGTTCGTATAAATTGATACTTTCGCCCAGCATATCAAAACGATATTTAAAGCCTACTTCACACTGAAATATTTTGCCCTCTACGATATCTGCCTTAACCTTTTGAACCGCATCAGCATGCTGCTGTCGATTCATGTCTTCACCTTGAGGCACCACCTTTAAATCACCAATAGCAGGCGCTTTAGCATTGATCAATTCTTCAATAAGATCCATACGATTGTCTTCATAGTGGAAGTAGATCAATTCGCCTGTCATCTTGTCGTAGATCAAACCATCCTTATATAAACCAAACTTAAATGCATCAAAGGCATCGCTTGCGCTAACGCTTAGGCTTGGCTCAAAGTAGTTCATGGCGTCATAACCAATGTAGCCAGTTAAACCACCAGCATACCTTCGACTAATAATATTTTGCGGCACTATGTCACGCAGCAAATAATAAGGATTATCGCTCTCATAGGATTCGATATGGCCTGCACGGTGACTAATATTTAGCTGATTTTTATTGGCCCAAAAAATTTGCTCTGGGTCAAACCCAATCAATGAGTAGCGAGAAATATGGCTGTCTTCCCCTAACGACTCAAGCATGTAGCAGGTGTCAAAACGTTGTTCAATCTTTTTAAATAATTCAAAAAAATCACAGCTTGAGGTCACTGTGACATAGCTTGGCTTGCGGGCCATTTTTATTTTATTTGGACGAGTCAATTTTATAGCTTCCAGCTTGAAGGGCTCTAGAACCTCGGGTGACAGTAGCTATGCCTACACCGAGTTGTTGTGCTACACCGCGCTGTGATACACCTTTTGATAGTAGCTCGAAAATTTGTAATCGATTGATTAATTCTTGTTGCTCATAAGGTGTCAACAAACCCTCAAGTGCCGCCAACATTTGCTGCGGGCTTGTTTGAGTCATTAAGTAATTAACAACAGGGCTTAGTGAGTTGGTTTTGGGCATAGGCGTGGTGATGAATTTATTTATATCGTATCAATGTACTAGTACACTAGCATACGATTAAACATTTGCCAAGGCTTATAGGTGATCAACTACCCAATCAGGCTGGCACAAAGCAATATCAAGGCCATGGTTGTATCCACCTCTCACACCCACGCAAGGCATGCCGCAGGCTTTAGCTGCGTTAATGTCATTACTAGAGTCACCCACCATAAGGCATTGTTCCAAATCAATACCCATCTGCTTGGCAGCTTTTAATAAGGGCATTGGGTGAGGTTTTTTTTCTGTAAAGGTGTCACCGCAATACACCAAATCAAAATATTCAAGTATGCCAAATTTAGACAACAAAGGCCTTGTAAAACGGCTAGGTTTGTTAGTAATCACTCCCTGCTTAACGCCATTTTTTTGAAGACTTTGCAACAATAGCTCAACGCCACCATAGAGCTTGGTTTGTTGGCTTCCAAGCTGATGATAAAAGTCCATAAATAGATCCAGTGCTGGCTCAAACTTAGGATCTAATGTTTGGGGTGTAAATTGATTAGCAAGGATTCTTTGCACTAAAGCCGCTGCCCCATTGCCAACCCAATGCTCCACTTGGAGCAAACTGGGGGCACTTATATTAAGGGCTTCAGCCATAGAAACGCTAGCACAATACAAATCTGGCAGACTATCAAGCAATGTGCCGTCCAAATCAAACAACACCAGCTTTGGCTCAAAACCAATTGTATTAAACAGTGGGATCATTATTTTTATCGACTAGTGGCGAGTTCTTTGCGCATTAGATCTATCGTAGCTTTGTAATCATCTGTATTGAAAATAGCAGAGCCTGCAACAAAAGTATCAGCACCAGCACGGGATATTTCAGCAATGTTAGCCACGCCCACACCACCATCTACTTCTAGACGAATATCTAGCCCAGATGCATCTATGCGCTGGCGCGCCAAACGCAGTTTATCTAGCGTGGATGGGATGAATTTTTGCCCACCAAAGCCTGGGTTTACCGACATTAATAAGATCATATCCAAACGATCCATCACATGATCAAGGTAATGCAAGGGTGTGGCAGGGTTAAAGACCAAACCCGCTTTAGCGCCACCATCTTTGATGATTTGTAATGAGCGATCAATGTGATCACTAGCTTCTGGATGAAAGGTAATGTAGCTAGCACCCGCTGCTAAAAACTCTTCAATCATTCGATCCACAGGCTGCACCATTAGGTGCACATCAATCGGTGCAGTAACCCCATGGTCTCGTAAGGCCTTACACACCATTGGGCCAATAGTAAGGTTGGGGACGTAATGATTATCCATAACATCAAAATGCACAATATCTGCACCTGCTGCCAACACATTGTCTACTTCTGCACCTAAACAGGCAAAGTTTGCCGCTAAAATGGAAGGTGCTATTTTAAAATCAACCATGGGGTAATATTCCAGTAGATAAGTTCAAAAAACTACTTACGCGACTTTTTAACAGCATCGTAAGCAGCTTGAATTTCTTGGGTTTTTTGTTTTGCAATAAGCATCATTTCGTCAGGCAAACCACGGGCAACTAACTTGTCTGGGTGGTGCTGACTCATTAGCTTTCTATAGGCCATTTTGAGAGTTTTTGTGTCACAATTTTGGTCTACACCCAGTACACCATAAGCTTGCTTTAACCCTGCTTGGCCCGCCCCTTCAAACTGACCCGTGCCGCCACTTTGATGAAATGATTGTTCTGATTTCATGCGAGCCACAACGGCTTCAAAATCTTGTTGGGTAATGCCTAGCAATTGACAAACTTGTGTTAACACACGCCCTTCAGGCTGACTAAATTGGCCATCAATAAGCGCAGCTTCTAGCTGTATTTCAATAAACATTTGTTTCACTGCAGCATTATTTACCAGTACTCTTCGCAGTGGCTCTAGAACTTGGGTAAGGTCAAAGTCACTAGCCTTACCCTTATTAAAGCATTCAATAGCTTGCTTACGCAGTTCACCCGTAAGCTGCATACGTGTCATTACAGTTTGCGCATAATTAATTTCGTCTGCAGTGACTTGTCCGTCTGCTTTAGCAAGCTTGCCCATCACGCAAAAAGTAGCATTAAAAAAAGCAGTTTGAGCTTGCGCCTGAGTCCAATTTCCAATACCAGAAACACTACGAATCAGCTTGTCTAGGTAATAGCCTATAGCAGCGCCAAACAACATGCCACTTGGCCCACCAGTTAGCCCTATAAGCGCACCCAGCACCAATCCTGTTCTATGTCGTGCCATATTGGCGCCCAAACTGTAACTGTTCACATATTCACCAGTAATTAAAAAAGTGCCCTATAATAAATCGCGAAGCCCTAAAGCGCCACATTGAGTCCCTATAAATTGACTAAATTGGCATTTTTACGCCATTACGGACTAATTGAAGCACCTATCTTCGAAAATTTGGTTTAAACTGCTTCTATTCGCTTAATTAGCCGCGCCAAGTTTTGGTCCATGAACACTGGATTTCTTTTGTCTATTTATAAATCAGCACCTAGCTTTCAACTAATGCTCCTTTATCTAGCAGCCTTCAGTGCAAGTCAATTGGCAGCGGCAAGTCACGAAGCTATTGAGCTAAACTGGGATGCATCAAACCCTTCACAGATTAACACCAGCTATTGTGCCGGATCTTACCTGCCCTTTACCCCAAAGCCTTTTGACCAAAGTATTGCTAAAAATAAACAGCCCATTTATACCAACGCAGATACTAGTGAATCTACACAAGGCACAACACGCTTAGAAGGTAATGTAGAGCTACGCCAAGGCAATCTAGCAATCACCAGCGATACTGCAGTATTTGATAATAACCAAAGCACGATTGACATTGAGGGGCACGTAAAGTTTTATCGCCCAAATATGATCATAGAAAGTAACGATGCTAACTTCAACATGTTGGATTCACAAGCTACCCTTAATAAGGCTCAGCTGGCTTTGCCTGATAGCGAATTAAGAGCCACTGCCCAAAAGATTGATTACCACGCAGACGATACAGTCACCATGAATCAAGGCAGCCTAACTTTTTGCCCTCCTGGGGATAATACGTGGGCTATCCACAGCAACAATATAACCCTAGATCCAAGCACAGGATTTGGTGAGGCTGATCATGCCATCTTAAAAATTGGCTCAGTACCGGTGTTTTATCTGCCATGGATGAGTTTCCCTATAGATGATCAGCGCAGGTCTGGCTTTCTATTTCCAACCTTAGTGCAGTCATCAAAGGCAGGCTTAGATGTGACAACTCCTTATTACTTAAATTTAGCCCCTAATTATGATGCATTGCTAACCCCTAGATTTACAGAGCTTCGTGGCACTAGTCTAGAGACTAACATAAGACATTTGAGCCAAAATAGTGAGCAATCACTAAACACTACATGGGTTCTTAATGACCCTCTATCAAATCCAAACAGATGGCTTTTGAATTACAATCTAAACACAGACCTAACTAACGTCCTGTCCAGCTCAGTGAATATTAATAGGGTTAGCGACAACGAGCTACTTGACGACTACAGCTTATCTACGTCAGATGAAACTTCATTGACCAGTAGTGCCCAGGTTAATTACAAAGGCTCGTCACCTATACTAAGCTCTGCAAGCATCAGCGTTATTACTCGTCAAAACTTAGGCAGTGGCATAGCCGCCTATGACCAGTTACCCCATGCCACACTTTCAGGGGGCATGAGCCTCAACCAAGAACAGCAACTAATCAGTGCTGATTACACGGTAGATTTAACTCGTTTTATCAGGGATACCAGCTCACTAACTGGTGCTAACAAGATTACTGGCACTCGTTCACACATAGTGCCAAGCCTAAGCAGCTCGTGGGTTAATGAGTATAGTTTTATTAAGCCTAAGCTCAGCTTGCCCATTACTAACTACCAACTAAGCGATACCCCAGCTACGACCTCAGCACAACTGACACGGATCATTCCACAACTAGAAATTGACGGTGGATTAATATTTGAGCGTGCTCTTTCACAAGGTTACACACAAACCCTTGAGCCGCGCCTTTATTACACCTATACGCCATATCGACAGCAAAATGATGTGGCTGTCTTTGATACTAGTCAGACCGCCAAACCACTTTATCAACCTAACCGGTTTAGTGGGTATGACCGCATTGCAGATACCAACCGTATTACTTTGGGATTAGATAGCCAATTTTTCAATAATAAAGGGTGGCAAAAAGCTAAATTATCTATCTCTCAAATTCATTACCTTAGTGACCGTAAAGTGCAATTGAGTAGCTCTACCTCAGCTAACACTGAAACTTTTTCCCCTATTTATGGTCTCATGAATTATCAATTTACCCCCAACTGGAGCTCTGGTGCAGGGGTTGATTGGAACCCTAGCTCTGGCATAGTTGAAGCCACAAGCCTGAATACGAAATACCAGCTCAATGAGAAGATCATTGATGTAAAATACACACAAACATTAGACAGCACTGAACAAGGTGAAATGTCTTTAATCTGGCCTCTAACTCCTAAGTGGACACTGATGGCTAAGCACAAAGAAGACCTCCTTAACCAGCAGCTGCAGGATTCGATTTTTGGTGTAGAGTATGCCAATTGCTGCTGGAAAGGGCGTTTAGCCAGTCGTAGCTGGCTAGTAAACGCCGAAGAAGGCATGGAACACGGCATATTTTTTGAGCTTTCACTTAAAGGGTTAGGCCGAAGTGATAAACAATTGACCAGCGGCAACCAAGTGCGCATGGCAGACTTTATGAAAGGAATTACTGGTTATAATGAATACACTCAGTAAATGGGGCACGCGCCTAAGCTTAGTTGCAAGCTTGATATTACCTATCTCAGCCTTTGCTGCGACCAAAATTGATAGCATTGCTGCCATCATAGACGATGATCTTGTGTTGCAAAGCGACGTATCAACTCGACTTGTCAAAGTGCAACAACAGCTTGCTAAAAGCAATACCAACGTGTCTGACATAGAAGCACTGACAAGCCAAGTATTAGACCAGCTGATTATAGAAAACTTACAGTTACAAATAGCCGCTCAAAAAGGCATTTATATTTCTGAGACTGCATTAAATTCGGCTATAGGACGCATTGCAAAAAATAATCAGCTATCCATGGATCAGCTTGAACAAGCTGTTAATGACGGTGGTGAGACCATGGCGCAATTTAAGGAAAAAATTCGCCAAGAGATGACTATTAATGAGGTACAAAAAACGTCTGTTAATCGTCGTATTGATGTCAGCGAATACGAAATAGATCGTTATTTAGCTTCAACCCAAGGCCAGAAACTTGCCGAAAAAGAGTATGAAATTGGCCACATTTTAGTGGGCTTGAGTGAGCAGCCTAATGCTCAAGAGCTAACAGAAGCTCAACAAAAACTTGACCAAATCAACAGCGCTTTAGCACAAGGCACACTATTTGCTAGTGTCGCTGCTACATACTCAGACGCTTCAAACGCTCTCAAAGGTGGTAGCTTGGGCTGGCGTAAAGGCAGCCAATTACCCGCCCTATTTGCTAGCCCTATTAAACAAATGGATATTGGTGAAGTGAGTGAACCTATCCGCAATAGCAGTGGTTTTCACATTATCACTTTAATCAACAAACGCGGCGTGAGCATCCAATCTGTGTCTCAAACAAGAGCTAACCATATACTCATACTGCCTAATGAAATTCGCTCAAGCACCCAAGCACAAGCACTCATTAATGAGTTGCACCAACGCTTGGCCAACGGGGCAGACTTTTATGACCTAGCGCGCACCTTTAGCGACGATGCAAATTCAGCACCCAGCGGTGGTGACTTGGGCTGGCTCAATGACAACCAACTTCCTCAAGTGTTGCAAAAAGCTTTGGATCAGCTTGATATATCACAGCTAAGTCCGCCTATAAAAAGCACCAACGGCTGGCATCTATTACAAGCAGTAGAGCGCAGAACCAAAGACATTGGTCAAGCTAACCTGCGCTTCCAAGCCAAACAAGCCATTATAGATAGCAAATTTGCTAACGAACTAGAAAATTGGCTACGTGACATCCGCAACCAAGCCTACATAGAGATTCGCTAATTATGCGAAGATTATTGATTACTGCAGGAGAGCCTGCAGGTATTGGGCCAGACCTATGCTTAAGTCTAGCTGGCCAACCTAGCCTTGCTTTAGCAAATACTGAAATTGTGATTGTGGCAGATATAGGCCTGCTGCTAGATCGTGCCTCACTACTTGGTTTACAGATCGATTTTTGCCAGATAAGCCTTAAAGATCCCATTACATCCACTGCTGCAAATCAGCTTAAAGTACTACACGTGCCTTTAAAGGTTGAAAGCCGGCCACACCACTTAGATGCTGACAATAGCTCCTACGTTTTAAACACTTTAAATATTGCTTGTGATGCTTGTTTAGCAGGCCAAGCGCACGCGATGGTTACAGCACCTGTGCACAAAGGCATTATCAACGAATCAGGCACTGCATTTAGTGGGCACACAGAGTATTTACAAGCTAGGTGCAGGGTAGATCAAGTAGTGATGATGCTCGCGTGTGATGCGATGCGCGTTACCTTAGCCACTACACATTTGCCTCTAAAAGACGTAGCTGCAGCTATTACGCCGGAGCTACTTAGCCAAACAATCGGTATTATTGACGCTGAATTGACCCATAAGTTTGGTATTGAAAATCCATGTATTTATGTGTGTGGTCTTAACCCACATGCTGGAGAAGACGGGCATTTAGGAAAAGAAGAATTAGATATCATCATTCCTACTTTAGAGCGATTGCGAAGCCAAGGGCTCAACCTTGTTGGCCCGCTGCCAGCGGATACTTTATTTAACCCAGATAACTTAGCAAAAGCAGATGTAGTGCTAGCTATGTATCACGATCAAGGCCTACCCGTGCTAAAATACGCAGGCTTTGGTGATGCTGTAAACATTACTTTGGGCCTACCCATCATTCGCACTTCAGTAGATCACGGCACTGCTATAGATTTAGCTGGCACTGGCAAAGCCAGAAGCAGCAGTTTATTAAAAGCTACTGAAAGTGCATTACAACTTTGCCTTCATATTTAGGTCGCCCACTTACGAGATTTTTATGGCCAGTCAGACCCCAAGAAAACACCAAGCACGCAAAAGATTTGGTCAAAACTTTTTACATGATCAAGGTATCATTCGTCATATAGTGGCGTGCATTCGGCCAAAACCAGAGCAAAAGATTGTTGAAATAGGGCCAGGCCTTGGCGCAATTACAGAACATTTATTGGCAAGCGCTGGTCATTTGGATGTAGTAGAGCTGGATCGCGACTTGTTACCTCATCTGCGTATTTCCTTTGCCAGCTATGGCAGCAATTTACGCATTCACGAAGCTGATGCGTTGCAATTTGATTTTTCTAGCTTAAATATTGAGCAATCTAAAACACCCGATTCTGCAACCCAAGACAAAGGTAAGGGCAAGCAATTACTGCGCATAGTAGGCAACCTACCTTACAACATATCTACCCCACTGATCTTCCATTTACTTAGCTACACAGACCTTATTGAAGACATGCATTTTATGCTACAAAAGGAAGTAGTATTGCGCTTAGCGGCTGGAGCTGGCACTAATAATTATGGCCGCCTAAGCATCATGGCACAATATTTTTGCCGCGTAGACCATTTATTTGAAGTGCCACCAGAAGCCTTTGATCCAAGACCAAAGGTAGACTCAGCCATAGTTCGCATGGCACCTTATAGCAAGCTACCTTACGTGGCACATGATTTTAAGCATTTTGAACAGTTAGTAAAAAGTGGCTTTGCTCAGCGTCGTAAAACCTTGCGCAACAATCTTAAAGGCATCGCTAATGACCAGCAGTTGCAAAGTTTAGGTATAGACCCTAGCATTCGTCCTGAGCGTCTAAACGTAAGCGAATTTGTTGCTATTAGTAATTTATTGACACAAACACCAAGCTAGGGCCGTCCCATGAGCACCTCAAACATCACAACAAACACAGATACCGACCCAACCCATGGCTTTAATGTGGTTGTACAAACAGAGTTTCTTGCAGATCAGTCGGAACCTAGTCGTAATCGTTACGTGTTCGCCTACAGAATAACCATCACCAATACCGGGCATCAAGCCGCACAGCTTTTAAGCCGTAAATGGGTGATTACAGACGGCGATGGGAAAATTCAAGAAGTTTCCGGTGAGGGTATTGTAGGCCAGCAGCCATTCATAGAAGCTGGACAGAAGCATCGATACACAAGTGGCACTGTATTAGAAACCAAAGTTGGTAGCATGACTGGCTTTTATGGCATGATGGGTGCTGATGGCCAAGAGTTCAATACTCCCATACCCTCATTCACCCTCTCTTCTCCCAACGCCTTACATTAGTAAAATAGCGCAATGGCCAGCTACGCAGTAGGTGATATTCAAGGCTGTTTAGACGCCTTAAAGGCCTTGTTAGACAAAGTAGGCTTTTCATCTGCAGACACTCTTTGGGTTGCCGGTGATTTAGTTAATCGTGGCCCAAGCTCACTGGAAACGCTGCGCTTTATTAAATCTCTAGGCCATCAAAGTAAGGTGGTACTTGGTAATCACGATCTCCACCTTCTCGCTCTAAACAGTAAAGACGCGCAATTGAAGCCTAGCGATACGCTATACCCTATTTTGGCAGCGCACGACCGCACACCATTGTTAGCTTGGTTACAAGCACAACCACTGCTGCACTATGACGCTGAGTTTGACACGGTAATGACCCACGCAGGAGTGCCACCTTGCTGGAACTTGCAGCAAGCACAAGCACATGCCCAAGAGCTACAAAATGTATTACAAAGCGATAAGGCCACCTCATTTTTTGCCGCTATGTATGGCAACCAACCTGACCTTTGGCACGATAGCCTTGCAGGAATGGATCGCTTTCGCTGCATAACCAACTACTTTACTCGTATGCGCTTTATCACTTCACAAGGCAGGCTAAACCTAACCTATAGTGGAAAACCAGATGCTAGCACCGATGACCCATCGTTACTTTTACCTTGGTTCGATTTACCAAACGCAGTGACTTCAAGACAAGTATTTGGACATTGGGCAGCGCTGCAAGGCGAAACTGGCAAAGAACATATTATTAATTTGGATATGGGTTGTGTTTGGGGTGGTAGACTTAAATTAATACGCTTAGATGACGGCCACTGTTTTAGCATAGGATGCTAAGCAGCATATTGCACAAATACCCTACAAACACTACACTGCTGAGCTTATTATATAGGAATCAAATATGTCTGAAGTTATTTCAATTGCCCCAGCTGATGTTATGGACAAAGTTAATCAAGGAGCTTACCTAGTAGATATTCGCGACATAAATAGCTATCAACTAAGCCACATAAAAAACAGCACTCGCATTGATAACGAAACCCTGCCTACATTCTTACGAGAAGCCGACTTAGACAAACCCATCATCGTTTGTTGTTACCACGGCATTAGCTCTATCCAAGCTGCAGGTTTTTTAGCCCAACAAGGCTTTGACGAAGTGTACAGCTTAACGGGAGGCTACACTGCATATAGCGTTGCTCACCCTGAACACTGTAATTCAATATAAGAGAATGCTGTTATGGCCACTAGTAATACATACTTAGTTGGTGGTGCTGTACGTGACACTCTACTTGGCCTTGCGGTACACGAACGCGACTATGTAGTGGTAGGCAGCACTCCTGAAGCTTTACTCGCGCTTGGATACACTCAAGTGGGTAAAGATTTCCCAGTATTTTTACACCCCCAAAGCAAAGAAGAATACGCCCTAGCTCGCACCGAGCGAAAAGCTGGCCAAGGTTATACTGGTTTTCAAGTACACGCGACATCACAGGTGACATTAGAAGAAGATTTACTGCGCCGCGACCTTACTATTAATGCTATTGCCCAAGCTCCAGATGGTCAACTAATAGACCCCTATGGCGGCCAGCAAGACATACAAGCAAAACTCTTACGCCATGTATCTCAAGCCTTTAGTGAAGACCCGTTGCGCGTATTACGCACAGCACGATTTGCAGCCCACCTGCATCATCTAGGTTTTAGTATTGCCAGCCAAACCAAGGCTTTGCTCGCAGATATAACTCACTCTGGTGAACTCACTACACTGGCTAAAGAACGCATCTGGCAAGAAACTCACAAAGCGCTTAACAGTAGAAGTCCATGGGTTTATTTTGAAGTATTGGAAGCTTGTGGAGCACTCCAGGTGTTGATGCCTGCATTGGCCGAATTACTCAACCGCAAACCACAAGCACTCAATACGCTAAAGCGCCTAAGTGAACCAGAAAATAACGCCCACATCCGCTTAACAGGATTACTTTATCAGCTTAATAAGCCACAGATAGAAGACCTTGCTGCACAAATAAAAATACCCAATGACCCCAAGAATTTAGCTCTAGCCACTAGTAACTACCAAAGGCAACTGCGTGCATACACCGAGCTTGATGCTTCCCAAAAGCACCAAATGCTTAGTAATCTTGGCCTTTTGCGTCACACTGATTTATTGGATCAGCTACTTAGTCTTTGTGAAGCCATAACACGTACACAAGAGCCCCTGTTTGGCTGGCAGTCTCCAAAGCAACATATTCTTGCAGATTTAGCACGTATCCAAAGCGTAAAACCTGTTGCACTAATGGCACAAGGTTTTACAGGAAAAGCCTTAGGTGAGGCGCTCAAAAAAGCTCAAATAGATTCTATTCTTCAAGGTTAGGTGCTCGACACTAAAACGAAATTTTAGTAAGCCTTAAGGTATGCTTAAAGTCATACGCATTATAAAGCTGCTGTATGCTTTTAGCTTTTGTAGGATGGATAACGTGAGCGGCAATGTCTGTTAGAGGCTGCAATACATAAGCGCAAGTTAGAATATCTGGCCGTGGCACTTTATTATCTTCATCTACTAAATCACCAAACAACAATAAGTCCATATCTAAGCCATGACTTGTAGGCTTATGCTGCAAGCCTGAAGGCCTTTGGCGGCCGTGTTTGGTTTCTGTAGCACGTATCCATGACATTAACTCTATGTGGGTTAATGGGCATTCAAAACCAACCGCCATATTGAGAAAATCTGGCCCATCCATACCCACAGCTTGGGCAATATAGACAGGTGAGCGCTGCACATTACCAAATGTCTTTGTTAGTTCAGCTACCCCTGCTTGAAGGCTAGCATGTGGCTGTATGTTAGCTCCTAGGCCTAAATACACATACGTCATCAGGCTGGCTTTTTACCACGTTCAATCATCACACCCACATCCATAGCATTGGCAATGGCATCAGGCTTACCTAATTTGATACGTACAAAAGGCACAGGAAATTCAGCCAAAATTAATGCAGCTATTTCTTCTGCCATAGTCTCTACTAGTAAAAATTCACTTTGTTCTACAAACTGCGTTAGCCTGTCTGACACATCCTTGTAGCTAACAGTGCGGTCGATATCTTCGGTAGCAGCAGATGCACTAATGTCTACAGCCATTTCTACATCTAGCACAACCTTTTGACGGATTTCACGCTCCCAGTCAAAAATACCAATCACTGTGTCTACGGCTAAACCATGTACATATACTGTGTCCATTAGGAACTCTCTTTAAAATTGTGCGGGTTTTATAAGCAACAGCACGCTTATATTTGAGCCACCACAGGCAGCTCGTCTAAGGGCCAGCGTGGCTTTACTATTAATGTTAAATCATCACATTGGCCTGCTGCTAAGCGCTGAGCACCAGCGTAAGCAATCATGGCACCATTATCAGTGCAATATTGTGGCCTTGGGTAATACACTTGAGCACGCAACTTAGCCGTTTCTAGAGCTAGTTTTTCACGTAGTTTAGTATTTGCACTCACTCCACCTGCCATCACTAGCGTAAAAAGCCCAGTTTGCTGCAAAGCTCTGCGACACTTAATCGCCAAGGTATCCACTACTGCTTGCTCAAAAGCTATAGAAATATCTGCCTTGTCTTGCTGTGTAAGCGATCCTTGGCGCTTTTTAATATCTTGAATAGCGTAAAGTACAGACGTTTTTAAACCACTAAAGCTCATATCCAATCCAGGTCTATCAACCATAGGCCTTGGGAATTTAAAGCGTGTCGCCTGGCCACTTAAAGCCAAATTGGCGACTAAAGGCCCGCCTGGGTAATCCAAATCCATCATCTTAGCCACTTTATCAAAGGCTTCACCTGCGGCGTCATCTAAAGATTCGCCTAATAATTCATACTCTCCCAAGGAACGCACGCGCACAAGCTGCGTATGACCACCAGAAACCAGTAAAGCCACAAAAGGAGGCTTTGGGGCGTTTTCTTCTAACATAGGCGCAAGCAGATGACCTTCCATATGATGTACACCAATAGTAGGTAAATCCCAAGCCATGCCTAAAGCTCTACCCGTAGCAGCGCCAACCATAAGCGCACCAATTAGCCCTGGGCCTGCAGTGTAAGCCACTCCATCTACATCACCATAGGCCAACCCTGCCTTATCAAACACCTCCCGCATAAGCGGCACAAGTTTGCGTATATGATCGCGAGAAGCAAGCTCTGGCACTACTCCGCCGTATTGAGCGTGCACAGCCACTTGACTGTAGAGCGCTTCAGCAATTATTCCCTTGTCGGTATCGTAAATAGCGACCCCAGTTTCGTCGCAAGATGTTTCTATGCCTAATACACGCATGAATAAGCCAATTGTTTCCAAAATCGATGTAAGTAAGGTGAGAATTTTACCTTTCATCTAGTCCAATGACCACACATGCCATGCTATTTGCCTTATCTTTAACAAACACCTTAAGTTGGTGAAAAATGGGCTTTACACCAGCCAATACATAAGAGTAAAATATGCGGCCTTAATCAATTAGGAACATATCCTCTGTAAAGCTGTATTAGCTTTTACAAACAAGAGAATATGAATATAAAACATTCGGATGGTTGCCTAATGCAGCCTCCACTATTAGGTAAAGATATGCCAGCTGTAAAACTGAAAGACAACGAACCATTTGATATTGCTCTACGTCGCTTCAAGCGCGCTTGTGAAAAAGCGGGCACTTTAGCCGACGTTCGTTCAAAAGAATTCTACGAAAAGCCAACAAGTGTTCGTAAGCGTCAAGCTGCAGCTGCTGTTAAGCGTCATGCTAAGAAATTAGTACGCGAAAACCGTCGTCACGTTCGTTTATACTAGGTTTTACACCTACTAGATAGAACTCTGCACGACCTGCTTTACCGTCTGATAACTAAAGACACACAAGTAAAGCAATACATAGGGGCGGTTTTTCAGTTACCCGCCCCTTTGTCGTTTCTGACGTTTAAGTATTTAGCTCATCTTATATTAAACAGATGTGTTAAATTGAACTAGAAAAGACAACCAAACCATATTAAGTTGTGTATGCGTTAATACGTATAAACTACAACCTAATTACTGAAACCAAAACAGCGAGAACTCATCATGTCCGATTTAAAGCTTCAACTTAAAGATGCTCAAAAACAAGCCATGCGTGATAAAAACAAACCTCGCCTAACCTGCATTCGCACCATGCTATCAGAGTTTAAACGCATCGAAGTAGACGAGCGAATTGAACTAGATCAAGCCCGCGGCTTAGCCGTGTTAGATAAAATGTTAAAGCAGCGTCGCGACTCTATCAGCCAATACGAAGCGGCTAATCGTCAAGACTTAGCAGATATTGAACACAGCGAAATAAGTGTCATTCAAGAATTTTTACCCACCCCACTTACCGATGACGAAATAAGCTCTCTGATCACACAGGCTATTACTGATTCTGGCGCCAGCACTATGCAGGACATGGGAAAAGTGATGGGAATACTAAAACCACTATTGCAAGGCCGCGCAGATATTGGCAAAGTAAGTGGTAAGATTAAAGCACAACTTGCTTAAGCTTTTGTTATAAAGGCACACCACTTGGCGTCACGTATACCACAATCATTTATTGATGACCTCCTTGACCGCACCGATATTGTCGACTTGGTGGACGGGCACGTAAAACTTAAAAAAACAGGCCGCAACTACTCTGCATGCTGTCCTTTTCATAAAGAAAAGACCCCCTCTTTTAGTGTTGCCCCAGACAAGCAATTTTATTATTGCTTTGGTTGTGGTGCAGGTGGTAACGCTATCGGTTTTTTAATGCAGCTGGCCAATCTTAACTTCCCAGAAGCTGTAGAAGAGCTTGCCAGTAAAGCTGGCCTAAGCGTGCCTAAAGATGACAGCACTACTAGTAAAGCAGCATCTGCAGCCAGCCAAGCCAAAACCCAAGCGCGTAACCAAGCTTACGATTTATTAAACCGTGCCAGCCAGTATTACCAAAGCCAGTTGCGTCGACATGCAGATCGACAAAAGGCTGTGGTCTATCTTAAAGGCCGAGGCCTAAATGGCCAAATAGCCCAACGCTTTGGTGTGGGGTATGCACCTGAAGGCTGGCAAAATTTGATGTTGGAACTAGCCCCAAAAAAAGAGCAAGAGCAAGCACTTATCGACTCTGGCATGGTGGTGGAACACGAAGAGACAAAGCGTCGTTATGACCGTTTTCGTGATCGCATTATGTTTCCGATTAAAGACTACAAAGGCCGAATTATTGCCTTTGGCGGCAGAGTGCTAGGGGATGAAAAACCAAAGTATTTAAACTCCCCTGAAACCATAGTATTTCACAAACAAAAAGAACTTTATGGCCTTTATGAAGCCCGCCAGCACGAACGAAATCTAAAGCGCATTATGGTGGTTGAAGGCTATATGGACGTGGTAGCCCTAGCTCAATACAACATTAATTATGCTGTTGCTACCCTTGGCACTAGCACCAGCAGCTTTCATTTAGAACGTATCTTTAAGCTTGTCAGTGAAGTTGTATTTTGCTTTGACGGCGACGCAGCCGGTTTAAAAGCAGCAGATAGAGCCATGCACACTTGCCTACCTTTTATGGAAGATGGCCGCCAAGCTCGCTTTTTATTACTACCAGATGGCGAAGATCCAGATTCTGTAGTGCGCAAAGAAGGTAAAGAAAAATTAACGGCCCTTATAGTCGATGCGGCGCCCTTAAGTGACTTTTTGTTCCAACGCTTAAGCAAAGACCTAGATACCCACAACCTAGAACATAGAGCCAAACTTGCTACTGATGCTAGCCCTTTGATTGCCACGATTCCAAAAGGCATTATGCATAGTATGATGCAAGCACGGCTAAGTAAAATTACTGGCCTAGACAAAGACACACTGGAACAATTGATCGCCCTAAAGGCCCCTATTTTAAAGCCAGAACCTCTAGAGACTTCCAAGCCAAGCGCCTTACCAACAACCAATAAAGCACCCATTACTGTTAGTAAGTCCGATCAAAATACAGCCGATCTAGCACGCCAAAGCACGCATGATTATGCTGATTACCACATGGCTCACACTAATTCAGACATAGATGAAAATGCGCATCATTGGCATGATGATCATTATCAATCAGCTCCTTCAGACCATAACGCGCCCCTTGGGTCTGCAAAGCACAGCTTCAATGCCATGTTGCCAAAAGTACAAAACCCCGCACATGCAGCGATCAGGGTTATTTTGCGACACCCAGAAGCAGTAGAGCCCATCACCCAAATCCCAAGCCATTTATCAGAATTGAAAATGCAAGATGCGGGCGTATTGATTCAGCTACTTAGCACCGTGCAGGCTATGCACAAACAGCTCAAACGCTGGCCAAATCCAGCAGAACTGCACATAGAGTGTGCTTCTTGGGAGTCGTGGCCTATGCTTCGCCAGCTTGCAGCTTTAGAGTCTTTGCTGCCGCAAGGTAACTACCCACAACAGCTGGAAGAAGCGATTAGTCGATTGCTTGGTCATCACTTTGATGAGCGTTACGCACAGATATTACAATTAGCATCACAACCCAATGCCGATGCCAGCATAAAAAAACAGCTAAAAGAGCTACTAAAAGAAAAAGAAGAGTTGCAAACTCGGCTAAAAGGTAGACAATAGATACCAACCGGATCTCATACGGATCCAAGGCTATCGGGCGGCATGCTAGGCATCGCAAAAACAGACCCATAACAGCTATCACCTGGTGCAGGTTTCAAAAAGCACATGTTATCAGCTATTCCCTTAAACTTTGTGGAAGAATTATTGTTTTTCCACTATAATGATCAGCTGATTTTTCCACTATCCGTTTACTTACTATAGGGTTGTCATGGCCGCCAACGAACAGCAACAATCACGTCTAAAACAACTGATCACCAAAGGTCGTGAACAGGGCTTTTTAACGTACGCAGAAGTTAACGATCACCTGCCTCAAAATATCGCTGATCCAGATCAAGTAGAAGATATTATCGGCATGATTAACGACATGGGTATTACTGTATCTGAGCAGGCGCCAGATGCAGAAACACTACTCATGACAGACGGCGACTCTACAGACGAAGCCGCAGCAGAAGAAGCCGCAGCAGCCTTGGCCGCCGTAGAAAACGAAGCTGGTCGCACTACCGACCCTGTGCGTATGTACATGCGCGAAATGGGCACTGTAGAGCTACTTACCCGTGAAGGCGAAATCGTCATTGCCAAGCGTATTGAAGAAGGCCTGCGCGACGTAATGGCTTCCTTAGCTTATTACCCAGATAGTGTTATTACTATCATTGATGTGTACAAACGCATCTTCACTGAAGAAGGCCGCTTAAGCGACCTATTTAGTGGCTATATTGATCCAGATGGCGAACCTAATCCATCACCAATTAATCCTACCACCGTTGTGAAAAACGACGATGAAGAGGAAGAAGAAACTGATAATGGGCCAGATCCAATTGAAACGGCTGAACGTTTTGCAGAGCTAGAAGAACAATTAGTTGTAGCTCTTTTGGCTGTTGAACAACATGGCCGCGAAAGCGAACAAGCTAAAGAAGCATACGCCCACCTTGGTTTCTTGTTCTCTCCACTGAAACTTGTGCCTAAGCATTTTGAGTCTGTGGCTAAGTTCCCACGTGGTGCACTTGCTAAAATTCGCGCACAAGAAAAAATCATTACCAACATCTGTAATCGCAAAGCCAAAATGCCACGTGATGTTTTTCTCGACCAGTTCCCTGGCAACGAAACTAATGTAGGCTGGGCAGATGAACTAATTGCAAGTGGGCAGCCATACGCTCCAGCAATTCGCCGCAACGCAGTAGATCTGCGTCGTGCGCAGCGTAAACTTTCTATGGTGGTTGAAGAGTCTGGCCTTACCCTAGATGAAATCAAAGACATCAACCGTCGCATGACTATGGGTGAACTGCGCGCTCGTCGTGCTAAAAGAGAAATGGTGGAAGCCAACCTTCGCCTAGTTATCTCTATAGCCAAAAAATACACCAACCGTGGCCTGCAGTTCTTGGATCTCATTCAAGAAGGTAACATTGGCTTGATGAAAGCTGTAGACAAATTTGAATACCGTCGTGGTTATAAGTTCTCGACTTACGCCACATGGTGGATTCGCCAAGCGATCACCCGATCTATTGCCGACCAAGCCCGTACCATTCGTATTCCTGTGCATATGATTGAGACTATTAATAAGCTCAACCGTATCTCTCGTCAAATGCTTCAGGAAATGGGTCGTGAGCCTACTCCAGAAGAGCTGGGCGAACGTATGGAAATGCCAGAAGAAAAGATTCGTAAAGTGCTTAAAATCGCGAAAGAGCCTATTTCTATGGAAACCCCTATCGGCGATGATGAAGATTCTAGCTTAGGTGATTTTATCGAAGACAGCTCTATGGAGTCTCCGATCGATTCTGCTACTGGCGAAGGCTTAAGAGAAGCCACACGCGATGTATTAGCAGGCCTCACTCCTCGTGAATCTAAAGTTCTGCGAATGCGTTTCGGTATCGAAATGAACACAGACCACACGTTAGAAGAAGTAGGCAAACAGTTTGATGTAACACGTGAACGTATCCGTCAAATTGAAGCTAAAGCCCTACGCAAGTTGCGCCACCCAATGCGCTCTGATCACTTGCGCAGCTTCATTGAAGACTAGTCTTCATAGATAACACTAGCTTAGCTTTTGCACGCCAGTCGCGCAGAAGCTAAGCTAGTTTTTTACTCCTTTTCTACACGCCATAGTTTTGGCAAACCTCATATACCCGCACCTTCAAACCCTGTATTGTTGCCTCTAAATTAGCTTTAATCATTGTTTTATTTCTAGCATTCTTCTGGGCTGCATACCTATGTTATTTCCCCTGTTTAGATCAAGCAATGCAATAGGCATCATATGTGCTATAGGCGCTAGTGTATGTTTTTCTACTACAGACGTTATCATCAAATTTCTAAGTGATGCCTATGCATTACACCAAATTGTGCTCTTAAGATCTGCCATTGGCATTGTTGCTATTGTGATCATACTTATGGCCAGCAGTAATGGCATAAAGGCACTAAAAACTAACCGCCTAAGAAGACATTTATTGCGCGGCCTAAGTGTGGTGTGCGCTAACATTTTGTTTTTTTTGGGGATAGTGGCTATGCCATTGGCAGATGCAGTGGCTTTATTTTTTATAAGCCCCAGTATCATCACCTTATTTTCCATCATCTTTTTAAAAGAATATGTAGGGCCGCACCGATGGTTTGCCATAGGGCTAGGTTTTGTAGGTGTATTGATTACGGTGCAGCCAGGCAGTAGTGAGTTTATGTTAGCGTCTTTATTGCCCATAGGTGCTGCATTTTGTTATGCCGCTTTACACACTCTCACACGTACCATGCGTGATACAGAGTCTGCCACCACCATGACCTTCTATATACAAGCCAGTTTTGTTTTAGTGAGCACTTTGATGTGGGCGTTAGTGGGAGATGGGCAGTTTAACGACCCTAGTAACCCATCATTAAACTTTCTACTAAAGCCATGGGGTGCTTGGGGATATGGTGATATTAAGCTGTTTGTTTTATTGGGCGCGGGAAGCACATTAGGCGGCTATCTCATTAGTCAGGCTTATCGTCATGCAGAATCTGGCTTAGCAGCACCATTTGAATACATCGCCCTGCCCTTAGCCATGTTTTGGGGATTAGTGATATTTGACGAATCACCTAGCACCCTAACTCTGGTAGGTAGTGGTTTCATTTTAGCTTCAGGGCTTTACACCCTATATAGAGAAATACACCACTATCGTCTTCCAAACATGACAAATGCAAACGAGCACTAACTTAGCAAGCTGGTGCCCCAAGTGATCTACACAACACCTACGACTTAAGCTTGTTGCGTGAGCTAGCCCAAGGGTCTAGTTTTCCAGTGGTAGTGGCTTTAGCAGCAGCAACGTCGTGGCTAGACTTAGGTGCAGGTTTCCAAGGTGATGCTTTAGCACTAGAGATAGGCTCAGGCTTCCAAGCCGTTTTTTGTGCGGGTTTAGACCAAGGCGTATCATTACTTCTAGCGCTAGCATTATACTCTTTGGTGCTAGATTTAGCCGCACTACTGCCTGTGCGCCCGGCTAGCCGATCATACTCATTGGCCTTTGTTTCACGCTTTTCACGCACACGTTCTGCATCTTCCAAACTGAGCTCGAAAGGGGCACCTACTACTTGGCCTTCCGGGATAATCCGATCACGAGGCGGCAGCTCAAACTGATCACTAGACACCTTAGGCAAGCTTTTAAACTTATACAAATAGAAGGCTTCTACCTTTTCACGCGCCCACTGTGTTTTCTTTAAAAACTTTACACTAGAATCAATGCTTGGGTTAGTTTTAAAGCTGTGAATATACAAATAAGCATGAAGAATTTCAAAGCCATAATGATCAACAATTTCTGTGAGCATGGTTTTTAAATTCAAACCGTGCAGGGGATTGTTTTGGTAATTAATTTCTTCGGGCATGCCTAGGTGTACCTAATGTGATTTATAGATTAAATTATACCTTATTGCAGGCCTTGATGTAGAGCTTGATCTAAACCATGGTGTGACCTTTTAGCGCAACATACAATAGACTGCAAAGACACATATGATTAAATGCGTATTTTAAAAAAGGAAACACACTAATGGGAAAAGTGCTTAGCCAGCAACAAATAAATGCCTACCATGAGCAAGGGTTTATATCGCCCATAGATGTAATGAGTGAAGATGAAGCCACCTCATACGCACACAGGCTAAAAGCCGCAGAAGAAAAATATCCAAATGAATTAAGCGGAGTAAACCGCAACAACGGCCACCTATGTTTTACATTTTTAGATGAGCTAGCCTACCATCCAAAAGTGTTGGATGCGGTGGAGGACATACTAGGGGCGCACTTCTCTTTATGGGGCAGCGTGTTGTTTATAAAAGAGCCCAACTCCAGCCACTTTGTAAGCTGGCACCAAGACGCCACTTACATGGGCATTACCCCACGTCATTTTGTTACTCCTTGGATTGCACTCACCCATAGTGACCGGCACACAGGCTGTATGAGCATGATTCCAAAAAGCCACCTAAACGATATCCAGCCCCACAAAGACACTTATGGTGAAGATAATATACTCACCCGTGGGCAAGAAGTGGCCAATGTAGCTGTAGACCAAGCGGTGGACTTAATTCTTAAACCCGGCCAAATGTCGCTACACCACGCCATGACAATACATGGCTCACAGCCCAACCAAAGCCAGCACCAAAGGCGTATAGGCTTTGCACTGCAGTCTTTTATGCCCGCAGGTGCAACACAAACCATAGGCCAAAATAACTGGTCCTCTGCACGTGGCCATTGCGCCCAAGACGGCTATCACTACTTACCTCGCCCCCAAATAGATATGGCGTCTGAAAGCGTAATGACTAGAGACAAATGCAACCAAAACTTTTCCGACATCCTTTACCATGGGGCAAAATCAAAAAGAGACTATTAAATCAGTGTTTTAGCTGTGTTGAATCTTGATCTCAACCACCAGCACGGGTATCATGCGTGCTCCCATACGGGCCTGTGGCGCAGCGGTTAGCGCAGAGGACTCATAATCCTTTGGTCGTCAGTTCAAATCTGACCAGGCCCACCATATGCGAAGGGTTAGCAGGTAAGTACTTGCTAACCCTTATTTATGGGGCTACCGTAGGGCTACCCCAGAGTCACTTTGGCTCATATCTAACTTATTCAACTTACACCTCCAGTTAAGCCCAATATAAAGCTCTATTCCTTCACGTCCTCCATGAGTTTGAACACACCACCTTGATAAGAGTTAATGCCGGGGGTTTCAAAATGGTTAGCTCGGTGGGCTGAAACTCGGCCTGTGAAATTGCTCTCGTATCATTCGAGATCCAATAGCGCCGTAGACCATCATAAATCCGACCCAAGCCTTGACCCTATTGACCTAGCACTTTATAAAGACAGCTATAAACTAACCACTCACATAAGAAGTCGATTATGGATAAGCCTGTAGATCCAGCCCATCAACAAGAAATCACATTTCTTGAGGAAGATCGACATGGGTTGTATAAAACCCTCTTTAATCGTCGAGATGTGCGTAGCCAGTTTCTCTCTGATCCCGTGCCAGAAGATGTGTTGGCACGGGTACTCTATGCTGCTCACCATGCGCCATCTGTTGGCTTTATGCAGCCGTGGAACTTCACTTTAGTGACAGACACTGCAGTGAAACAAAAAGTACACAGTTTATATGAACAAGCCAATGAAGCGGCCGCATCAGAATTTGAAGATGAGCGTCAAATGCAGTATCGCCAACTCAAGTTAGCCGGTATTTTAGATGCACCCCTAAATATTTGTGTTACTTGCGACAGAGACCGTGCTGGCCCAGTGGTATTAGGGCGTCAACAAATGCCTGAAATGGATTTGTTTAGCAGCGTATGTGCAGTGCAAAACTTGTGGCTGGCAGCTCGTGCAGAAGGCTTAGGTGTGGGTTGGGTGAGCATTATGGACCCCGAAGAACTGAAACGAGTATTAGGCATCCCTGAGGCCATTGTACCTATTGCCTATCTTTGTGTGGGGTATGTAGATCACTTCTTGGCGACGCCAGAACTAGCTAATAAAGGTTGGCGTCAACGCTTACCTTTGGCTGATTTGGTCTATACTAATCAATGGGGGCAAACGATAGAAAGTGAATTGTTACAAGCTGTTGAACAGCAAGCAGAATTTCCATATGAATTCTAGCGTGTTGTTTTTTAATCATAATAAGACTCTATAAAGACCCCGTCGGTCGTATAGAACTTTGAATAAAACACCATGCTAAAACGCATCTTGTGAGCCTTCTCGTAGAACATACCCCCACAACCTGGATGCTCAAAGTCAGTCTTGTGTTCCCCGTGATACATATGATCGCCAGTCTCCTTAAAGCCACCTCCTTCCTTGGCAGGCTTGTAGGGAATGACCGCATGGCTATTGCACTTCAAACATCGCTCTTGGCCATGACGCGCTTCAGCTAACTCAATGTATTTAGCGTAGCTATTTATAGTGTCAGTTAACCTATTCAACCACTTTCTGTTCGATGGCAATAATACATTGCAGATATTGGCGTAGACAGAGCTTGTATAACGGTTAATGTTTTTCAATTCAGACCTGATTTGAGAAGCCGCCCTAGGCGTATCGCTAAAGTCTTCGATGGCAGTAATACTCCGGCAGCCATTACACCAACCTAACTGCCTTTCACAGTTAAACCGCCCTTCTTCGTCTTTATAGTAATAACGACCCACGGTTACGTTACTGGACGATTCATAATCGCATTGGGTACACAGTATGGAATAGGATGGAACTGACATTAATCGATCCTTGGTTGTCTGAATTACTTATATTGCAAATATATAACGGCCCCATAGGCGCTGCCACAAGTATTCAAGTGGCCACTGCCACACCTAACTTTTTAATTCAAGAAAGCATTGGCACTTGGGATGGTTTCCACGCAGAAGTGGTGCAGGAAAAATTTGATTGGCAAAATGGTTACATCATCCCTAATACCAAACACGGTTTAGGTATCGAGCTCAATATGGAGGTCGTGAGAGCCAACTCACATTGTATGGGAAAACGCCTACATTTGATGATGGATAGCAAAGTTTATAACGAACATGCTCAAACTAGTTAAATATATTGACCCTAATAAAAAATGATTATGATTTTTTAACTAACAAAACTAAAGATTTAGAGCGGAAAAGTGCAAGTGAAACAGCTGCCTTGCCCTTCTTCTGAGATGATGTCCAGACTGCCTTTATGACGCTCCATAATGCGGTTCACTATCGCTAAACCGAGGCCGGTACCTCCACTGGCGCTCGAACGGCTGGCGTCAACTCTATAAAACCGCTCAGTTAAGCGTGGCAAATGTTGTGCTCCGATCCCAATTCCATTGTCAGCTACAGTAAGGCATAGCTGCCCATCAGTTACCTGATAGGTAACAGCTATATACCCACCATGCGGCGTATATTTAACCGCATTATTGACTAAGTTGGTCAAAACGCTAAGAATTTCGGCTTTAATTCCTAACACATTTTTTTGGCTTTTAATGACTGAGTTAATCGTCACTTTTTTATCTAGCCTTTGACTGAGTTCCTGCCCTTCGAATAGCGCTAGGGTTAATAGAGGTGGCATTTGAAGTTGCACCATTTTTGAGTGATCAATGCTCTCTTCCAAGCGCGACAACACCAACAAGTCTTGCACCAAGTTAGTCATTCGATGAGTATGCGCTAACATCCGAGTATGACCTTTTTGTACATCAGTATCTAGTTCAGGATGATGCAGTTGGAATGACTCTAAGTAGCCCTGAATAACAGTTAATGGTGTACGCAATTCATGGGACACATTACCAGTAAAATCACGGCGCATATTTTCCAGTTTGATGCTGTCAGTCATATCCCGCAGAATCAATAGATTGTCACCTTTAGCAAATGCAGTCACGGCTATTTCCAATACTTGTTCAGGATTGACTGGCGACTTTATATAAATAGGCTGACTAAAATCAGCATGATGGTAGTAACGAAAGAAACTCGGCTCACGTAGCAAGTGAAGTAAAGGGGCACCACGGTCCTGTTTCTTTTTCAGGCCCAGCATTTTGCGCGCCGATGTGTTCCACCATTCCAGTGCACCATTAGCATCAACTGTTACCACACCCTCGCGCAGTGCATTAGCCGATTTTTGAATGCGCAGAATAGAGGTGGTTAATTCTTGCTGAGATTTGAAGTGTTTAAGTTGTAACTCTTCCATCCGGTCAAATACCCGACCCCATACCCCTTGGGAGTCAGGCAACTCTGCGAGTCTGTCATCAGACTTTAACCAAGTATCTAGTTGCTGTAGTTTATGTGCATGGTATAAAAAAATAGCCATGAGGCCACCGACAATGGCCCAACTGGGTGACCAAAAAATAGCCCCAAAAGTGAGACCCAGAGCCACAGCAGCATAAGCCTTAGACACTTTGGCCTACTCCATCTATTTTTGAGGAAAAACGATAGCCAGAACCCCGCACGGTTTGCACAAATTGAGCATGCTGTTTACCCAATGCAAGGCGCAGTCTGCGAATGTGCACATCCACAGTGCGTTCATCAATATAGACGTTGGCGCCCCAGACATAGTCTAATAACTGCCCCCGACTATAAACCCTCTCTGGATGGGTCATAAAAAAGGTTAATAAGCGTGTTTCTGACGGACCCATAGTGATCGGTTGATCCTTAATCATCACCCTTTGTGAAGTGGTATCTAGGGTCAAATCACCCATATGTATATTGCTATGCTCTGTCAACCCACCTGCACGGCGCATAACTGACTTAACGCGCGCTACTAGTTCGCGTGAGGAGAATGGTTTGGTGATAAAATCATCTGCACCTGAATCTAAGCCAAGCACCTTATCAGCTTCTTCTTCCCGCGCAGTGAGCATAATAATGGGTAATTTAGCCGTAAATTCATCGCGTTTTAAACGGCGTGCAAGTTCAATACCACTTCCCATTGGCAGCATCCAGTCCAACAAAACCAGATCAGGTTGAAGGTCAATAATCTTGATATAGGCATCTTTAATGTTGTCGGACTCAAAACATATAAAATCAGCCTTCTCCAATACTAACCTCAGTATCTCGCGTATATCTGCTTCATCTTCAACAATTAATATCTTCTTTTGAGTCATGATGATCTTTTATGATTCACTAGCATAAGTTTGTTGTTCCAAAAATGACATCTCACAGCGTCGGCAAATTAGTGTTTGTCATCCATATCAAGGGTTGCATGCATCTGCGCTACAGAACTGTGACTAACATTGATACCTTTCACCAGATAAATTAGGTGCTGTGCTACATTTTGAGCGTGGTCGCCTACACGCTCTAGACTGCGTAAAATCCAAATGATATGCATACTTTGCTTAATGGTTTGTGGTTCTTCCATCATCTGCGTAACCAGAGCCCGCATGGCAAATTTGTATTCCTGATCAACCTCATCATCACGTTTAGCCACTTGATAGGCCAAATCTGCATCGTAACGGGCAAACGCTGTTAAAGAATCACTCACCATAGTAGCAACCAAGTCGCTAATATGCCTAACCTGAGCATACCCTTCGCCAGGAAATCCTTTAGTTAACTTATTGGCACTATTAGCTATACGACAAATTTCATCACCCATGCGCTCTAAGTCTGCTACCGCTTTACTGATCGCAATGACTAGACGCAAATCACTGGCTGCAGGTTGACGGCGAGCAATAATCCGGGTGCATTGCTCATCCAAATGCATTTCCATAATATTAATTTGATCATCTGCTTTAATAGCGCCTTGCAGCAGGCTTGTGTCGCCGCTTTTCAGGCCCAGTATGGCGTCCTTAAGCTGCTGTTCTATGAGCCCGCCCATGGTCATTAAATGCGTAAGGATTTCATCCAGTTCAGTATTGAATTGTTGCGATATATGGCCTACATGTCCATCTTTATTGGTAATATTCATCTGCAATTCCTTAACTTCATTTAACCGTAGCGGCCAGTAATATAGTCTTCCGTTTGCTTTTGCACAGGATTAGTAAACAATTGATCGGTGGTGCCGAATTCAATCAAATCGCCCATATACATAAACGCTGTATAATCCGATACGCGGGCTGCCTGTTGCATATTATGGGTCACTATAACGATAGTGAAATCCTTCTTCAGTTCATGAATCAGCTCTTCAATTTTTAACGTTGAAATAGGGTCCAACGAGGACGCCGGCTCATCTAATAATAGAATTTCTGGCTTTACAGCAATGGTACGAGCAATCACTAGTCTTTGCTGCTGGCCACCCGACATACCTAATGCACTTTCATGCAGGCGATCTTTCACTTCATCCCACAGGGCCGCTGATTTAAGTGCCCATTCAACAGTGTCATTAATGAGCCGCTTTTTTTTGATACCCTGAATACGTAGACCATAGGCCACATTTTCAAAAATACTTTTGGGGAAGGGATTGGGCTTTTGAAACACCATTCCTACTCTGCGACGCAGGTCTGCAACGTCCACACCCTTGGCATAAATGTTTTCTTTATCTAGGGTAATTTGACCGTCAATATTACATGAGTCCACCAGATCATTCATTCGATTAAAGCAACGTAACAAGGTTGATTTACCGCAACCACTGGGACCAATAAAGGCCGTGACCCGATTACGGGGGATCTGCATGTTGACACCATTTAAGGCACGCTTACCACCATAATACAAATTCAACTCATTCACCTCTACAGCAATGCGCTCTTGCTCTATACTGAGGCCTTGGGGCGCATCAATGGATAGGTTAAAATTAGTTTTGCGCTCTGTATCCATCATATCTGCTCTCATTAATTAACTCTCTAAAGCCTTGTATTTCTCTCGTAAACGGTTACGGATCGCAACAGCAGACAAATTCAACAGGGCAATGACTAGCACTAGCAAAAAGGCGGTTGCGTAAACTAAAGGCCTTGCTGCTTCTACATTAGGACTTTGAAAGCCCACGTCATAAATATGAAACCCAAGATGCATGAACTTTTGGTCCAGATGCAAAAAGGGGTAGTTGCCATCTAATGGCAAGGAGGGAGCCAACTTGACCACACCCACCAACATCAAAGGCGCAACTTCACCTGCCGCCCGTGCCACAGCTAAAATAACACCCGTCATGATTGCCGGACTGGACATGGGCAAAACCACACGCCATAAGGTTTCAGACTTGGTGGCTCCTAAGGCTAGGCTGCCTTCACGCACCGCACGAGGAATCCGTGACAAGCCTTCTTCAGTGGCAACAATAACCACGGGGACGGTCAATAATGCCAGGGTTAACGATGCCCATAGTAAACCCGGTGTGCCAAAAGTAGGCGCTGGGGCTGCATCAGCAAAAAATAATTGGTCTATATTTCCACCCAAAAAGTAGATAAAGAAACCCAGTCCAAACACACCGTAAACAATGGAAGGCACACCTGCTAGATTATTGACTGCGATGCGAATAATGCGCGTCACAAAGCCCTGTTTAGCATATTCACGCAGATAAATTGCAGCCACTACACCAATCGGTGTCACCATCACAGACATGAGTAGTACCATCAGTACCGTGCCAAAAATAGCAGGGTAAACACCACCTTCAGTATTGGCCTCTCGCGGCTCTGTACTGACAAATTCCCAGACCTTGGACATGTAAAAAGTGATTTTCTCCATACCTGTCATGTCATTAGGACGAAATGCACGCACTATTTTTGAGACGTTAATTTCCACCTGCGCCCCAGACATGGTCTCAGCCATCATCGAGTCGCGTTCAAAAGCGGCGTAGAGATCGATCAACTGTTGCTGCAAGCCTTCATAACGCCGGTCTAATACGTCCCGCTTAGCATCCAGCTCAGCTTGCAAAATAGGTGTGAGCAGGCCTTCTAATTCAAGACCTCGTTGATCCAAGCGCAAGCGTTCCATGCCATAGTTAATATCACCGATGGTGCCCTTTTCAATACGCTTAATGTCATCATAAATACTTAGGCTACGCGCCACCCGCTCCAATAAAAGCGCCCACAGCACAGCATCTTCTTGAGTGTCACGATCACCAATCACTGCACCCGACTGCTTTACAGCAACCAAGCGGCCGTAGAAATTACCCCACTCTCTGCGTTCTAGAGTCATCACTTCTTTGGGGTAACTTAACTGCTTAAGGTCCTGTTCTAACACCCATAAAAAATCTGCCCCTGTGACGTCTCGGTTACCCGCTTTAATCAATAGTCGCTTCGCACTTTCCTGACCCTCTGGAAGCTCGACGCCGGTTGCCCGCAGTTGATCAGCGCTCACTAGCTCGTCATCAGCAATAGAACCAATGAGAGTGGTCATTTCCTGCTGCACTCGCACCTCTGCCTGTAAGATTGCCGCTGGCCAGAAATGCCCCAAACCTCGCACTGCAATCAATCCCAATAGACCCACCACCATGATGACATTAATCGCCACCGCCGCGCCGTTAAGCCAGATCCAGGGCAAACCGCTTGCAAACCATTGTCTTGCGCCAATTCTCATCATTTTTAACTCTTAAAGTGATCCGTATTTCTGACGTAAACGTTGTCGTACTACTTCTGCCAAGGTATTAACCATAAAGGTAAAGGCAAACAACACCAGCGCAGCCAAGAACAGAATACGAAAATGTGACCCACCGACCTCTGATTCTGGCATTTCTACCGCAATATTAGCCGCCAAGGTACGCATGCCTTCAAAAATGTTCATGTCCATAATTGGCGTGTTCCCCGTAGCCATCAAGACAATCATGGTTTCACCAACCGCACGCCCCATACCAATCATCACAGCAGAAAATATACCTGGACTGGCCGTTGGAATAACCACGCGGGTAAGCGTCTGCCAAGGCGTCGCACCCAAGGCCAAGCTGCCTTGGGTCAAATGCTTAGGCACACTAAAGATGGCATCTTCAGTAATGGAAAAAATGGTTGGGATAACTGCAAACCCCATCGCAATACCCACCACCAAAGCATTGCGCTGATCAAAATTAATACCTAAGTCCCTACTCACCCACTGACGCATGTTACCGCCAAATAGGCTTGCTTCTAGAGCATCGCTGATGGGCATCGATAACCATGCAAGGGCCAACACCACAGGGATAATAATCAGCACATCCCAACCTACTGGTAATTGCCACCCCAGATCTTTGGGCAACTGCGCCCACAAATAGGCAAACAGCAAGGTACCGAAGGGAACCACAACAAATAAGGTAAACACACTGGCTAAATTAGTTTCTATAAACGGCGCCAACCACAGGCCCGCTAAAAACCCCAAAATTACCGTGGGCAAAGCTTCCATCAGTTCAATTAGCGGTTTCACCTTGCGGCGAAGGGCTGGGGCCATAAAGTAGGCGGTGTAGATTGCGCCACAGATGGCCAATGGGGTGGCCATCAACATGGCATAAAAAGCTGACTTCAGGGTTCCAAAAGCCAATGGCATTAAACTATATTTTGGCTCAAAATCATTAGACGAAGCTGAGGACTGCCAAATATACTCAGGGTTTTCGTAGCCTTCGTACCAAATTTTATGCCAAAGGGCTTTCCAAGAGGTGTCGGGGTGCTTGTTATCGACTTGCCAAAAGCTCAAATGCCCTGCGTTATTTTCCACGAGCATGGCGTTGGCTCTAGGTGACATGGCAATAAACTGAATAGGCGTTTCGATAATGCGTTGTTTATGGACCTGGACCCCTGCTGTGGCGCTAAAAAAAGCCACATTTCCCTTTGGATCACCAGTGGCAAAGCCACGGCGGCGATGCTCCATAGCCAACAACTGGGGACCATCCTGTTGATCAAAGTCGCGTATGTGGGCTAATGCCCAGTGATTATTTTGGTCACGAATCATGAACCACTGGCTCATAGCCCCACTCACATCAGCTACCATCAAGGTCGAACCACCCAACAGCAACTGCACGTCATTTAAAGCATAATCTGACAATTTGTGAACTGCATTCAAACGCGGGTTCAGTCTGTCTTTAATATCCAAAATACTCAGATTAGCATCCCGATCTACCGCCATGACCCAGCGCTGATCGGGTGTAATAAGAATCTTGAAGGGCATAGAACTCAAGGTTGGCAGGGCATAGACCGCAGCACTAAGCGTCACCTCTTCAGTCATAAAGTTTTGATCTTTACTTAACTCAACTAAAACCAATTCATGAGAGGCATTGGCCGCCACGATCACAAGAGCATCTTCTGCATCCCTAATGGCCAACAATGTGGGCTCACCAAAACTTGCCGGCAAGGCAATAGGGGTATTGCCGTAGGGGTAGATCAAGCTAGGTGTGATAAGACGCTCTGTACCTGTGGGGTAGCTTGTGTCGTATTCTGGCTGAGCTATTAGCACTTCGCCATGCTTATTGGCCGCCCCAAATAAGCGATTAACATTAGTGTCTAAAGCAAAAGCGCTGATGCCTTGCTGTTCACTAAAAGCAAGTTGATCAGTAAGACGTAATTGCCCACTTTGAGTGGCAAAAAAATACGCACTTCCGTCACTGTTCAACTTAAAGCCTACTTCGTTTTGCTCTTCCACACCTAAGTGCAGGCTGGGGGAGTCAGAACCCACTTGGTAACTAGTGCTCTGTCCCTCCCAAGGGGTGATGTCAGCCCCTTGAAATAATGGCAATACCTCATACATTAGGTACACAAAAATTAATAAAATAGCCACAATAACGCTCATGCCACCAATGCCAACAAACACAGTAGTAAAGCGGTCTTTTATAGCCCTTAGTTTACGATTGCGGCGTAAAGCTGGGGTGTTGAAGTCCAGTTCTGGAACAGATATAGGCGTTTTTTCATTCATGGCGGCAAGTTTAGTGGGGAAATATGACAGTAATATGACCAAACTGTCACATCACTGTAATACCTCCACTTAATAGTACGAATAAAAAAAAGGGCCTTGTCAAATGATAGGCCCTTTTAGGTATTAACTAAGGTATTAGTATTAATTAAGGTATTAGTATTAATGCTCATTACTTTCTCAGTGTTACATACCTAAGCTCTTGAGAGTCTTATTGACTACCTTAAGAGGTAGTGGAATATACCCATCTTTAACCACGACTTCTTGGCCTACTTTGGACATGACTAACTTTACGAATTCACGCTCCAATGGAGACAGGTTTTTGTTAGGCGCTTTATTCACATAAACATACAGGAAACGGGCTAATGGATAAGTTCCGTTAGTGGCGTTATCAGGGGTTGCTTCGATGAAAGCACCCCCTTTTTTGGATAGTGGCACAGCACGTACTGATGAGGTTTTGTAACCGATGCCAGAATAACCAATACCGTTCAAAGAAGTGGCTACAGACTGCACCACAGACGCCGAACCCGGTTGCTCGTTGACAGAGTTTTTGAAATCACCTTTGCATAGTGCCTTTGACTTAAAGTAACCGTAAGTACCCGATACAGAGTTGCGGCCATAAATCTGCATATCACGCTGACCTAATGCACCTGCGACGCCAACTTGACCCCAGTTAACAATATCTGCTTCTCCACCGCACTTGCGCGTTGATGAGAAGATCGCATCAACGTCAGCAATCTTCAGCCCTTCCACTGGGTTGTCTTTGTTGACAAACACAGCCAAGGCATCTATAGCCACTGGCACAGCAGTAGGCTTGTAACCATACTTGGTTTCAAAGGCTGCCAATTCTTTATCTTTCATCATACGGCTCATTGGACCTATGTTGGAAGTACCCTCTATTAATGCGGGAGGCGCCGTAGAAGAACCCGCCGCCTGAATCTGAATATTCACATTCGGGTAATTACGCTTAAACTCTTCTGCCCATAATGTCATCAAGTTGGCAAGAGTGTCAGAGCCCACTGAAGACAAGTTGCCAGATACACCACTCACCTTATTGTATGCAGGTAGGTTAGGGTCAAGCAGATCAGAGGCCTGCACTGAATATGAAACGGTACTAGCAACCAATACTGCAGCCGTTAAAAAGTTCTTGGTTTTCATAGTTTACTCCTAAGGTTTGAATAATCGTTATCTTGGGGGCTATTCTATGAGCGAATTGTGACAAGCAAATGACACATTAAAATGATTTTATGACGGCTACAAAAAGCGGTTATTATTTACTACAGCATGGGTAAACAGGAATTCAACAAGGGTCATTCAAGATTGGTGAGAGAGGGAACTACAACATGTTTGTTCGTCCAAACTAACACAAGCGGTATTAGGCCAATCTAGGCCACATAACTCTAAATTAATGTTATAATGTATCATTTTATTCATTTAGTCTAAATAGTTTATTTATGGGTGGAATTGGTTCAGGGCGACGGTTTCAGAATCGTCGAGGTCCTAACTTAGAGGAAGTACCTCAACTCGATGTTCGAGTGCTAAAACGTAATGGGTTATTTAATCTAAGTGCTTCAAATGGTTCAATTAAGTGGACAAACGTAGGGCTCACAGAATGCTCCCTAGAGTACACATATAAAGACTCTACGTTGGGTATTTCCTATGCCGTAAAGACCCCTCAAACGGCCTCTGAGACAGTTTTAGAGCACATCTTTATAGACAGAACGACATGCAACTATGGTGGTACCAGAACTTGGTTCTCATGCCCAAACTGCAACGCTAGAAAAGCGATCTTGTACTGCGCATCCAAACGGTTTTTATGCCGCCAATGTTATGGTTTGAGCTATAGCTGTCAGAATGAAGTTAATGCAGATAGGATGATCCGTAAAGCTCGAAAGTTACGCTCTAAACTGGGTGCATCCATGGATCTACAACGACCCATCTCTGCTCGTCCACATGGGATGTATAGGACAACGTTTGAGCGACTAGTAAGGCAAGACCAAGATAATGTTAGGCGTGTCGTGGGAGCTTATTCCCAGCGCTTAATGAGTAGGCCACCCTAGTGAAAGCTGCCCTTCAATGACACATGTGACGCTTTTTCTAACTCATATATAGAAATAATAATATTAATATAATATATATTCTTCCATCTATCCTATATGGACTTGGAAAAAGCGTCACATGCGTCATTGGTAAGCCTTACAACGCATGCGGAAGCCCTTTTTAACAGCTAATAGCTCCTTAAATCTAACCTTTCGATTTCGATCTCAGCCATAGCTCCATCCCGCATCTTAAGACCTTTAATCAAACGGTCCTGACTAGATCTATGCGCTCCATAACCCATCGTTGATAGGCGTTGGCTAAAGGACTTTTTAGTGACTCTCGACTTAACGCCTGCAGCGTCTGCCCATTGATTAAAGTCTCGGTAGAGGTCTCCGATTCTAATCTCATTACCTGAATCTAGAACACAGCACTCCTCAACAAACTGTGCTACTTGGTCTGCCTCTATTCGCCACGCTTTGGCAGCAGCTAGGCTGCTTTTTGGTATAGTAAAGCCGATGAGCTCCACCCATCCATATGCTTCAGTGACCATGTTTAAGATGCCCGGAAGCTCTTCAATAAGCTCATCTTTCAGATTATGGTTACAGTTCCTGAGTTCCGGGCTAAAGCAATTATTGAACGTTAAGATCAGAGCTCTGCGGAACAACGCATCACTAAAATCCCGCGTGTGAGGCATGTGGTTCGTGCCAAACCAGCAGGTAGCAAACGGTCGCATTTCAAACGGGTCTTTACCTTTATGCTCTACAGTACATACTTCACCTGAGACGATCGCCTTTAGTGCAGCATCCTCAATCTGAGCGCCTTGCTTAATCTCTGTGACGATATTCACCAGCTTTTCGTTTAGGTTAGCCCTCTGGAATTTGTTACCTACCTCATTTGGCTGCACTGCGGCTGTGTTTTTAACGCCACAAAGAGCTTCCAGAACCGCCAGCAAAACAGACTTGCCATTTGCGCCACTACCCAACAACATCACAAACTTTTCATACTTACAATGAGACATCAATGAGTAGCCCATCATCTGAAGCAAAGACTCTTTCTTTTGTTGGGAATCGTCGTCACCATCAAATATCTCATCAAGGAATCGTTCAAATCTTGGCGCTTTGGCATCAGGATCATACTCAATCGGAATTTGAGTCGTTCTATAATGTTCACGGATATGCTTTCCAAAGGCCTGGCCGCTGCATTCCATGACATTGAACTCGCCGTTCATACAGTTCACTACATCAGCGGGACCCACGTTAAATCGATGTCCCTCAACGTATAGCTCATTGTTAAACACAGCTGTAACGCTATTGATAAGTTGGGCCGTTACATTTTCACCATATTCTTCAATCTTAGTTTGTGTATATTGCTTAAGACCCCTGTCTTCCCATACTTCCCAGACCCCACGATCAGACCACTTATAGGTAAGAGATTTAAGGCTAATCACGTTATCTCGACCCATGTCGCCTACCAGCCTTCTAGCTAACTGCAGATGGTCATATGATCCATCCTCACTCGCCTTTAATCGTTTACTTATC